>AZIG01003253.1_pt1 | contig 58235 bp, 52 predicted proteins | sample 359071 | NCBI WGS metagenome assembly AZIG01 (sample SAMN02429714, study PRJNA222667) | marine sediment metagenome | biome: Sediment sample; isolation source: enrichment culture of sample MGS-AQ(UA) from oil contaminated terminal site... | place: Jordan: Aqaba | collected 2011-05-15 | depth 18 m m | reverse complement strand
CGGCGGTGGTCACGGTGGCGGCGGAAGTGGTGGAGGCGGTGGTCACGGTGGCGGTGGAAGTGGGGGAGGCGGTGGCCATGGTGGCAGCGGAAGCGGAAGTGGTGGCCACGGCAGCGGCGGTGACGGTGGTGGCCATGCCGGCAACAGTGGCAGTGGCCACGACGGCAATTCAAACGCTGGGCGCAGCAGCAACCATGCTGAAGCAGGTGACGATCATGGTAATCATGTCGGCGGTGAGCCTGGGGATGATCACGGTAATCACGTTGGTGGTGAACCTGGTGATGATCACGGCAACCATGTGGGTGGCGAACCGGGTGATGACCACGGTGTTCATGCCGGTGGCGAGGCCGGGGATGACAACAGCAGAAGCTGATTGGTACTGATCCGAAGTGGTCCATACAAAACCCAGCGGACGGGTTTTGTATGAGCAGGTTCTGGCCTGCCTGCCTTTGTCACGTCATTTCCAATGAGCGCTGACAGCTTTTTCCTCGTCCATGCCGGGACATGATTGCGGTTTGCGTGGGATTTATTCCCTCGCTTTATACTGGGTGCCTCTGTCAAGGAATGCCCTCAATGCAATCGCCTGTTTTACCCCCGTCGATGCTGAGTGCGCTGCGGCGTGTCATGCGCCCGCTGGTGCGCCTGATGCTGCGCAAAGGGGTCACCTACACGATGTTCACCGACCTGCTCAAGGAGGTGTTCGTCGATGTAGCCCATCGCGAGTTTCGCCTGAACGACACTGCGCCAACCGACAGCCGTATCAGCCTGCTTACAGGCGTACATCGTAAAGATGTCCGGCGGCTGCGTAATGAGGGCGACACTGCACGTGCGACCCTGCCGGATAACATCACGCTAGGTGCACAGCTGGTCAATGTGTGGACCAACACCCCACCATTCTGCTCGGCGCCCGGCCAGGCGAGGGCGCTTGCACGGCTAGCCAGTGTGGGTGGCGATTGCTCATTCGATGCCCTGGTCGCCAGGGTCAGCACCGATATCCGCGGTCGGGTGGTGCTGGACGAATGGCTGCGCCTGGGCGTCGTGCGGCTCGATGAGCAGGATTGCGTGCACCTGGAAGCCCATGCATTTGTGCCACAGAAGGGCTTTGATGAAAAGGCTGCGTATTTCGGCCACAACCTGCATGACCATGCCTGTGCTGCGGTGCATAACCTCAGCGGCGAAGGCCAGCCGTTTTTTGAGCGTAGCGTGCACTACGATGCCTTGAGCCCGGCCAGCGTCGAGCATCTGCGTGACGTGGTAGCCAAGGATGGCATGCAGACACTACTTGCCTTCAGCCGACTTGCAGCTGAGTTGGAGAGTGTTGATGAGCCCGGTATCGAACAACGTCAGCGCATCACTGTCGGGCTTTATTTCTACACTGAAGCTACCGATTCCGATCCGTCGAAGACACCCGGGCCATGACACTTTTTGTGCGCTACCTAAGTGCTTTCACGTTTGCCCTGGTTTTCGGGTGGAACCTGATGGTCCCGGGCGAGGTGGCTGCAGCGCCGGTATGTGTCAGCCGTGACGAAGTGGGTATGGCCGGTGCCGCGAGTCTACAGTTTCCCGGCGGCATGGGCGGCACCGGTGTGCGCAATGAAAATGGCGGCGTCGGTGGCACCGGTGCCCCAGTCCAGCAACGCCCTGGGGGTACAGGCGGCACAGGTGCAGTGGCGGATGGTGTGGACGGTACCGGTACGCCGATCCTGCACCCGGGCGGTACTGGAGGGACTGGCATCGTCGGTACCATCACCGGATTCGCCTCGATCTGCGTCAATGGCATGGAAGTGCACTATGGCAAGGACGTACCGGTGAGTGAAAACGGCGCACCTGCCAGCAGTGGTCAGCTGGCGATCGGGCAGGTGGTGGCGGTGGAGGCATTCGCCACCCAGCGCGGCCTGCAAGCAGGGCGCATTTCGATCCTCAACGTCTTCGAAGGGCCATTGACGGCGCTGCCCAATGCCTCGGCCCCCCTGCGGGTCATGGGGCAACCTGTGCGGTTGGCCGCTGGCGCGCGGGTGGCTGAAGGGCTGCGCCCTGGTGAGCCCGTGAGGGTCAGCGGCCTGCGCGATGCCCGGGGAGAAGTAGTGGCCACCCGCATCGAACGGGCACCGGGTTTGAGGGAGGCCAGCGCCATCGGCGCGGTTGATCGCACTGGCAGCCTTCAGGGGCTGAAGTTGGGTACCCGTGTGGCGCCTGCTCGTGAATTGCTGGTGCGCGGCCAGTGGACCGGGCGCCAGCTTGAAGTGGCGCAAACCCGTCCAGACCCGAGTCTGCCTTTTGCTGGCCGTGCCCAGCAGGCGGTGGTTGAAGGGCTGGTGCAGCGCACACAAGCTCGGCAGTTGGTGGTCGCAGGTATCAATGTGACGTTGGGGCAGGGCACCGTAATTGTCGGCAGGCAGCCAACGGCGTTGGCGCTCGATCAACGTGTGCGGGTGAGCGGGGTGCTCAATGGTACTCATGAGCTGCGGGCAACCCGCGTGGAATTCCAGGATGACCGTGTAGACAATCCCGGCAGAAGCCAGTCGGGGCAAGGTAGTGAGCATGACAAAAGCAGCTCCGGCGGTTCCAGCAGCGGTCATGGCGCACGCGATGCGACCAACGATCGCGATGAAAGCAGTGATGACCACAGTGGGCGCGGCGCCGTCGACGGCTCCGGTAGCCATGGCAGCGTTGACAAGTCGGGAACGTCGGCACACCGCGACACCTTGGAGCAGTCGGCCCGCAGCAACAGCGGAAGCTCCGATCGGGTTGAAAAGGTTGAAGTCGAAAAAACCGGGAAGGTTGAAAAAGTAGAGAAGGTCGAAAAACCCGACAAAGTCGAGAAAGTCGAGAAAGTCGAGAAAGTCGAGAAAGTCGAGAAAGTCGAGAAGGTCGAGAGGGTGGAGAAGGTCGAGAAGGTCGAAAAAGTCGAGAAGGTCGAAAAACCTGAACGGGTCGAAAAGGTCGAGAAGGTGGAGTTACCAGAGAGAGTTGAGAAGGTGGAAAAAGTCGAGCATCCAGAGCGATCCGGGCGTTAGCCAACTAGGCTGGGAAAGTCCGACCATGCTTCCCGAAAGCGTACTGAGGTGCAAATGAAACCCTCGCTCCCTCTTTTCGCCTGTTTGCTCTCATGCATCTGTGTGTCGGTGCTGGCTGATACCTTCAGTGCCGCTATTGGCATGGACTATTCAAGTGGCGACTATGGCACCGGCACCACGTCGGAAATCTGGTACTTGCCGGTGGTCGGCAAGTATGAGAACGGCCCCATGACCTACAAGGTTACCGTGCCCTGGTTGCGTATCACCAACCCCGAAGTCGGCCCCAATGGTGACCCCTTGCCCGGTGGTTGCCGAGACGTGGAAAGCGGGTTGGGTGACACGGTTGCCAGCGTCGCCTATGCATTGCTAGATGGTAGTGACGGCGGCCTGATGCTGGACCTGATCGGCAAGGTCAAATTCCCCACCGCCGACGAAGACCAGTGCCTGGGCACCGGACAGTACGACTACACCACCCAGGTCGACATCACCAAGGGCTTTGGCCCGGTCACCGGCTTCGCGACACTGGGTTGGAAGAAATTCGGCGACCCGCCCGATAGCGATTTCGACGACCCGGTATTTGCCAGCCTCGGTTTTGCCCTGCCGGTGGCGGTCGGTACTTCGGCCGGCGCCTCCTACGATTGGCGGCAGAAAGTGGTCTCGACCGGGGCGCAGATCAAGGAACTTACCCTGTTCCTCACCCACAAGCTCAACCCGCAGTGGAAAGTCCAACTTTACGCAGTCAAAGGCTTCTCGGATGCCAGCCCGGATGCCGAGGGCGGCCTGATGCTGTTTCACACGTTCTGACAAAAAAGCCCCTGCGCCGGTCATTCCCTATGGAGAACGCCGGGGCAGGGGCTTTGCTGGCTTCAGCCGTTTTAGATGGGTTCAGCCCACATGTCGTATTCGTCGGCATCCACCACACGGCAACGCACTTTGTCTCCGGGCTTGAAACCATGGTCGCCATCGATGAACACGCTGCCGTCGATTTCCGGTGCATCGAAGAAGCTGCGGCCAACCGAGCCTTGTTCTTCAACTTCGTCGATCAGCACGTCGATTTCCTTGCCGATGCGCAATTGCAGGCGGGCAGCACTGATGGCCTGCTGGTGGGCCATGAAACGGTCCCAGCGCGACTGCTTGACGTCGTCCGGTACTTCTTCCAGGCCCAGGTCGTTGGCCGGGGCGCCTTCTACCGGCGAGTACTGGAAGCAGCCCACGCGGTCGAGCTGGGCTTCGGTCAGCCAGTCCAGCAGGTACTGGAAGTCTTCCTCGGTCTCGCCCGGGAAGCCGACGATGAAGGTGGAGCGGATCACCAGCTCAGGGCATTGTTCGCGCCAGTTCTTGATGCGTGCCAGGGTGCGGTCTTCGAAGGCAGGGCGCTTCATCGACTTGAGCACTTTCGGGCTGGCGTGCTGGAACGGGATGTCCAGGTACGGCAGGATCTTGCCGGCAGCCATCAGCGGGATCACGTCGTCAACGTTCGGGTAAGGGTACACATAGTGCAGGCGTACCCAGGCGCCCAGGCTGCTCAGCGCTTCGCACAGCTCGAGCATGCGGGTCTTGACCGGGCGGCCGTTCCAGAAGTCGGTCTTGTACTTGACGTCGACGCCGTAGGCGCTGGTGTCCTGGGAAATCACCAGGATCTCCTTGACCCCGGCCTTGACCAGGCGCTCGGCCTCACTCAGCACTTCACCCACCGGGCGGCTGACCAGCTTGCCGCGCATCGACGGGATGATGCAGAAGCTGCAGCTGTGGTTGCAGCCTTCGGAGATCTTCAGGTAGGCATAGTGGCGCGGGGTCAGCTTGACGCCCTGTGGCGGCACCAGGTCGATCAGCGGGTTGTGGTCCTGACGCGGTGGCACCACTTCGTGAACGGCGTTGACCACCTGCTCGTACTGCTGCGGGCCGGTGACCGACAGCACGCTTGGGTGCACGTCACGGATGCTGCCTTCTTCGACGCCCATGCAGCCGGTGACGATGACCTTGCCGTTTTCCTTGATCGCTTCGCCGATCACTTCCAGCGATTCGGCCTTGGCGCTGTCGATGAAGCCGCAGGTGTTGACCACCACCACGTCGGCGTCCTCGTAGGTGGGCACGACTTCATAGCCTTCCATGCGCAGCTGGGTCAGGATGCGTTCAGAGTCGACCAAGGCTTTTGGGCAACCCAGGCTTACGAAACCTACCTTGGGGGTGGCGGGCGTGGTGGACATGACTAACCTCGGTATTGAATGCAGGTCGCCCGGCCGGAATCGGGGGCGAACTTGACGGGCGCTTTTGGCGCCTCTGATCAAAAAGTGCGCAATTCTAGCGAGCGCAAGGGCGCTTGACCAGCAGAAATACGACGAACGCTGCGCTATGCTTCGCGCCGTTGCGCCGGGGTGCCTTCAAGGGCCTGGCGGCAAAGTGATTACCAAGGGCCGTGAGGGCCGTTTGCAGGAGTGGTCGATGGTTCAGGCAAGCAGTCACGCTGAGGACGGGCACGAGGGGAAGCAGGGGGCGTCGCGGTCGCTGGGCCTGCTCGTGGCGGCGGTCGGCGTGGTTTATGGCGATATCGGCACAAGTCCGTTGTATACCCTCAAGGAGGTCTTTACCGGCGGCTATGGGGTCTCGGTCAACCATGATGGCGTGCTGGGGATCCTGTCGCTGATCCTGTGGTCGCTGCTGTGGGTGGTGTCGTTCAAGTACGTGATGTTCATCTTGCGTGCTGATAACCAGGGTGAGGGCGGCACCATGGCGCTGACTGCACTGGCGCGGCGGGCCACGGCGGCGTACCCGCGGCTGCGCACGCTGATGGTGATCTGTGGCTTGATCGGCGCTTCGCTGTTCTATGGTGACAGTATGATCACCCCGGCGGTGTCGGTGCTGTCGGCGGTGGAGGGCGTAGGCCTGGCCTTCGACGGTATCGACCACTGGGTGGTGCCAATTTCGCTGGTGGTGCTGGTGGCACTGTTCCTGGTGCAGCGGCACGGCACCGAGAAGATCGGCAAGCTGTTTGGTCCGATCATGGTTACCTGGTTCGTGGCGCTGGGCGCGTTGGGTGTGCATGGCATCTCGCAGAGCCCGGAAGTGCTCAAGGCGTTCAACCCGGGCTGGGCAGTCAACTTCTTCGTGGTGCACCCAGGCATCGGCGTGGCCATTCTCGGCGCGGTGGTGCTGGCGCTGACCGGTGCCGAGGCGCTGTACGCCGACATGGGGCACTTTGGCCGCAAGCCGATTGCCCGGGCCTGGTTCATCCTGGTGCTACCGGCGCTGCTGCTCAACTATTTTGGCCAGGGTGCACTGCTGCTGCAAAACCCGGATGCCGCGCGCAACCCGTTCTACCTGCTGGCGCCGGACTGGGCGCTGCTGCCCTTGGTCGGGCTGGCCACCATGGCCACGGTTATCGCCTCGCAGGCGGTGATTTCCGGGGCCTTCTCCCTGACCCGTCAGGCCATCCAGCTGGGCTACATCCCACGTATGCACATTCAGCACACCTCAAGCGACGAGCAGGGGCAGATCTACATTGGTGCGGTGAACTGGACGCTGATGGCGGGCGTGGTGCTGTTGGTCATCGGCTTCGGCTCGTCGGGCGCTCTGGCGGCTGCCTATGGGGTTGCGGTCACCGGTACCATGCTGATGACCACCATTCTGGTATCAGCGGTAATGCTGCTGCTGTGGAAGTGGCCGCCGCTGCTCGCAGTGCCGATTCTGGTCGGCTTCCTGTTAGTCGACGGGCTGTTCTTCGCCGCCAACGTGCCGAAAATCGCCCAGGGCGGTGCCTTCCCGGTGTTGGCCGGCGGTGTGCTGTTCCTGCTGATGAGCACCTGGAAGCGCGGCAAGCAGATTCTGGTCGAACGCATCGATGAAGGTGCGCTGCCATTGCCATTATTCATCAGCAGCATCCGCATTCAGCCACCGCACCGGGTCGAGGGTACGGCAGTGTTTCTGACTGCACGCTCCGATGCCGTGCCGCATGCGCTGCTGCACAACATGCTGCACAACCAGGTGCTGCACAGCCAGGTGGTGCTGCTGACTGTGGTCAGCGAAGACCGGCCCCGGGTGCCGGAACATGAGCGTTTCGAGGTGGAAGCCTATGGCGACGGATTCTTCCGTGTGTTGCTGTACTTTGGGTTCATGGATGAGCCGGACGTGCCTGCCGCGTTGAAGCTGTGCCATCTGGATGGCCTGGACTTCACGCCGATGCGCACCACCTACTTCCTTAGCCGCGAAACGGTGATCGCGTCACGGCTGGAGGGGATGTCGCGCTGGCGGGGCAACCTGTTCGCGTTCTTGCTGAAGAATGCCAACGGCAACCTGCGCTTCTTCAACCTGCCGTTGAACCGGGTGATCGAGCTGGGGACGCAGGTCGAGATCTGAATTGGGTTATACGGTACTGTCAGGGCCGCAAAGCGGCCCTGATGCCTGTCAATTCTGCTCAGCTACGCGGGACTTGCCTTGGCGCGTTTCGATCTCGCCAATCAACCGCTTGGCGAGTGCCGGGTAGTTCTCGTCGAAGTGGTGCCCGCCAGGCAGTTTCAGGCGCTCACCCACTGCCGTGTTTTCCGTGCAACCGCTCTCGTCGGTTTCCTCTACGCCGTACACACACACGACCTTGGACGCTGGCAGCTTGGCCATTTCCGGCCCGGTTGGGGCTTCCTGGCCTTCCTTGCCCAGCCAACCCTCGACCTCGATCTCGAAGCTGCCACTGCGCGCAAAGGCCAGCAGCATCACCGCGTCGATACGCTGTTGGTCCTCGGCCGGCAGGCGGTTGTAGATCGCCGGCAGCACGTCGGCGCCAAACGAATAGCCGGTCAATACGAAGCGCTTGGTACCCCACTTCTGCCGGTAGTGATGCATCAGCTCGGAAAGGTCGGCGGCGCTTTGTTCCGGGGTCTTGTGCTGCCAGTAGTAGCGTAGCGTGTCGATGCCTACCACCGGGTAACCCAGCTTGGCCATTTCCCCGGCCACGTCGCGGTCCAGGTCGCGCCAGCCGCCATCACCAGAAAGGAACAAGGTGACCGTGTCTGTCGTTTGCCCGGCCGGCACCTCGACCACCGGCATGGCCAGTGCGTTACCGTCATGGCCGACCAGGGCTTGGGTGAGTTGCGCCTTGAGCACTTGTGGCAAGTGGATGTCGTAGTCGCTGATGCTGGTTTCGGCATTGGTCTGGTCGCGCACGAAGGCGGCGCTGGCGTCATCCGGGTTGTCGTTCCAGGCGACGTTCCAGTGACCATGGGCAGCCGATTTGGGCAGCGGTGCCTGGCAGCCAGGCTGTTCGAGGGCGAAGCCCACGGAAATGGCCCGCGCCTTGTCATTGTTCTGGCTGGCCAGCCAACGCCAGGCCTGAGCGGCACCGGGGCCGATACCGGCGACCAGGGTAGGTTTTCCTGGCAGTTGGGCCAGCGCCTGGTCCATGGCCTGTTGCTGCTTGCTGCAGTCATTAGGCGGCAGAATCACCTGCACCAGTTGGGCTTCACCGGCCTGGCTCAGGTCGAGCAGTTGCTTGCCCGTCAGTGCCTGGTCCTGTGGCACACCGATGGCTACCCGAACCTTGGGGTGCACACCAGGGGTAACAAGGGTGATGCTGGTGTCGTTGATGCTCATTTGTTCCAGGCGTGCCTCGGGGGCCGGGCGCGTCCACAGCCAGAAGGCCAGCGCGCCACCCAAGGCGGCCAGCAACAGGGGAACCAGCAGGTACAGCCAAAAGCGTCGGGTCATCAGCGTTTCACCAATCCAGTCAGGCCGCCTGCAATCAGGGCGGCGGTGTCGGCCAGTGCCACCAGCGGGTCGAGCCCGGCTGGCACGGCCATGTAGCGGGGTTCCCAGTCCGGCTGGAACTTGTCCTTGAAGCGTCGAAGCCCCTGGAAGTTGTAAAGCTGTTCACCACGGCGGAACACCAGTGAACCCAAGCGCTGGGTCAAGGGGGCGCCACGCCTTGGCTGCAGGCCGGACAGCGGTACCATGCCCAGGCTGAAACGCCCGTAGTCATGGCTTTTGTAGTGCAGGATCAAGCCGATCATCATGAATTCCATGGTCAGCTTTGGCGCTTCGGGGTGCGCACGCATCAGGTCGAGGCTGGCCAGCTCGTTTCCATGGGTTTCCAGCAAGTTGGCGAAGGCTACCGGGCGGCCCTGGAAGCGAATCAGGGCTATGCGGAAGTGTTGCAGGTAGTCCGGGCTGAAGCGCCCCAGCGAAAAGCCTTTCTCGCGCACGCTCTTGCCGCCGAGCCAGGCATCGGAAATTTCCTTCAGCTCAGCCAGCGGAGCGTGGCCGGGCTCATGGATCTCAAGGCTCAGGCCATCGCGTCCGCCGCGGTTCCAGGTGTAGCGCAGGTCCTTCATCTCCTTGCCTTTGGCTTCAAGGTCGAAGCGGCGCAAGTCGACCCGGGCTTCTTCGCCCAGCTTCAATGCGGTCAGGCCGATGTCCATATAGAACGGCAGGTTCTCCGCGCGCACCTGGTAGAACACTGGCCGTGCGTTATGCAGGTCGCACAGGTCGCGGAACTGCCAGATCATCTCGGCGCGTTCCTGGGCCGGGCCTATCGGGTCATACAGCGCCACCAGGCTGCGGCCGCGCCGGGCGTACATGAGGAACGCGTTATCACGCGGATGGAACAGCAACGCCTTGTCGCCTGTCAGCGCCAAGCCACCGTCGGGCTGGTCGGAGGCCTGCAGGATACGGTTGGCGCGTTGCAACTCTTCTTCATCGGGCAGGTGGATCACCGGCGGCGCTGTGCGCAGCAGCCACGTCAGTGCCACGGCAGCCAGTAGCAAGGCACTGCCCATGGCAGCGCGCAGGCCCCGTGGTGCGTCGGCATCCAGGGTGAACTGCCACCATAGCTGATGGCTGTAAGGCACATCCTGGTAGGCGAACAGCAGCAACCACACCGATGCGCCTACTGCACAGGCGCTGGCCACCAGGAACACCGGCGAGAAGGGGAGCTCCAGCAGGCGGCTGGGGCGATAGAACGAGCGGCGGAACAGAGCGAGCAGGGCGGCGGTGAAGGTCAGCAGGCAAGCCTCTTCCCAGTCAAAACCCTTCAACAGCGACAGCAGGGCGCCGACCAGCAACAGCACGGTGGTCAGTAGCCAGGCGGCGGACAGGCGCCGACGCAGGCCTTGGGCCAGCAGCAGGCATAGCACACCGATCAGGCTGGCGCCGAAATGAGAGGCATCGATCAGCCGGTGTGGCACCAGGAAGCCCATGTGCTCCAGGCGCGTGTCTATCTCGGGCGTGGCACCGGAAAACAGCAGCACCATGCCGGACAGGAACACCAGAATCGACAGGACCGGTGCGGCCAGACCCGAAGCGGCCTTGATGGCCTGTTGTGCAAACAGCAGGCGTCGGGCTTCATTGGCCAGCAGCAACACGCAGGCCAGCAGCAGTGGCAGTACCACATAGATCAGCCGGTACAGCAGCAAGGCAGCGGCCAGCGGTGCGGCACCGAGTTGGTCGGCAAAGGCCGCCAGCAGGATCGCTTCGAATACTCCGACGCCGCCCGGTACGTGGCTGAGCACGCCCGCAGCCAAGGCCAGCAGGTATACCAGTACGAATGCGCCGAAAGGAGGGGCTTCGGGCAGCAACAGGTAGAGCACGGTGGCAGCCGCCGCTACATCCAGCGCGGTAATGAGCAGTTGCAGGGCCGCCAGGCGCGCATTGGGCAGGCGAAGTGTGCGCCGGCCCAGTTGAACGAGCAGGTTATCGGTCAACGGTTGCTCGGCCAGGCGTCGGCGGTACAAACCAATTACCAACAAGGCAGACAGCAGCAGCACGGCGCTGGCAACAGCTGCCAGCAGGCCGGGCGCCAACCCGAGTGCTGTCGAGGCCGCCGGCAGGTTGCTCAATGTCGCCAGGGCGGCCAGGGGCGGCAGCGCGCAGCCCAGTGACAGGCTGGCAAACACGGTCATGCGTGCGACTTCGCCAGCACCAAGCCCCAGGCGTGCGTACAGGCGATAGCGAACCGAGCCGCCAGAGAGCATCGACAGGCCGATGGCGTTGCCGATGGCAAAGGCGCTGAAGCCGCCCAGTACCAAGCTGCGTGCTGGCAGCTTCACGCCGGCATAGCGGCTGGCCGACCACTCGTAGCCCAGCAGGATCACAAAGCCGATTACCGTTGCCAGCAAGGCGCCCAGCAATGACTGGGTCGGCACGCTGAGCATCGCATCGTGCAAGGCATAGATGTCTAGCTCGTTCAGCAGATGGCGGCAGGCAATCAAGGCCATCGTGAACAGTAACAGGGTCACCATCAGGCCTATGGGCTGGCGGTAGCGACTCAGGCGTTCGAGCAAGGGCAGGCGCTGCACAGCACCGGGTAGCGCCGTAGCGAGTGGCACCGCAGGTTCGGGATTGTGCGAAGTCATGAATTGCCCCGGGCATGCTGCGCGAGGTGAAGGAGAGGTGCGGCCAAGTGAAAGTCCCTTAGGAAAACGTATCCAATGTTACTCCGGCCTCAGGCGTTTGCAGCGGCTTGGCAGGGTTAAAGATAGTTCATCCAGGGCACGACATCTCAAGCCTGCGAGTTGGCATGAGGGTAGGGAAAATCGAGGCGACAAAAATCAGGAAGGTATAAAGCAACAAACCCCGCACTGCTTTTACACAGGCGGGGTTTGTTCTGACGAATATGGTTGCGGGAGCCGGATTTGAACCGACGACCTTCGGGTTATGAGCCCGACGAGCTACCAGGCTGCTCCATCCCGCGTCAGTGGGGCGGATTCTACAGTGTGTAGTTTGTATGTCAAGCGCTAGGCTTTGATTTACCGATGTTTTTTCGAAAACGCTTATCAGCAGGCAAAGAAAAAGGCCACTGTGTTAACAGTGGCCTTTTCTTGAATCTGGTTGCGGGAGCCGGATTTGAACCGACGACCTTCGGGTTATGAGCCCGACGAGCTACCAGGCTGCTCCATCCCGCGTCAGTGGGGCGGATTCTACAGCGTACAGTTTATATGTCAAGCGCTAGGCATTGATTTTTCGAGCTTTTTTGAAAAGGCTTTTTTGCGGGCAAAGAAAAAGGCCACTGCGTTAACAGTGGCCTTTTCTCGAATCTGGTTGCGGGAGCCGGATTTGAACCGACGACCTTCGGGTTATGAGCCCGACGAGCTACCAGGCTGCTCCATCCCGCGCCTGTGAGATCGAATTCTACGGATTTGCGCTCCGATGTCAAGCAATTGTTTTGGAAAAACCTTTTTTGTTCAAACCCTTAGCGCTTGATAACAGTATGCAGCTCAGGCACGGCGGGGCTTTCAGGCCGATTATCGTGTAGCCAGGCAGGTGAGCTGTTTCAGAGCAGGGCGCATGCGATACTATCTGTATGAATTTACAGTGCTGACGGTCGCCCATGTCCTTGCGCAAGATCATTCACGTCGACTGCGATTGTTTTTACGCTGCGATCGAGATGCGTGACGATCCGCGCCTGGCCGGTCGGCCCATGGCGGTGGGGGGCTCGCCCGACCATCGCGGGGTAATCGCCACCTGCAACTATGAAGCGCGCGCCTATGGCGTGCGCTCGGCCATGTCGTCGCGGCATGCGCTGAAGCTCTGCCCCGATCTGTTGATCGTCAAGCCGCGCTTCGAGGCCTACCGTGAGGCCTCACGGGAAATCCACACGATCTTTCGCGACTACACGGAGCTCATCGAGCCTTTGTCGCTGGACGAAGCCTACCTGGATGTAAGCGACAGTCAGTGGTATTCGGGCAGCGCCACGCGCATCGCCGAGGATATTCGTCGGCGTGTTGCCCGCACCCTGCATATCACCGTGTCGGCTGGCGTGGCGCCTAACAAGTTTCTGGCCAAGATCGCCAGTGACTGGCGCAAACCCAATGGGTTGTTCGTGATTACCCCAAATGAAGTGGAAACGTTCGTCGCAGCCTTGCCGGTGGCCAGGTTGCATGGGGTGGGCAAAGTGACGGCCGACAAATTGACACGGCTGGGTATCGAAACCTGCCTGCATTTGCGTGAGTGGTCACGGCTGGCGTTGGTGCGCGAGTTCGGCAGTTTTGGCGAGCGACTGTGGGGGCTGGCGCGGGGGATCGATGAGCGTGCGGTGCACAACGACAGCCGACGCCAGTCGGTGAGTGTTGAAAACACCTACGACACCGACCTGCCAGACCTGGCCAGTTGCCTGGCGCGGCTGCCCGAGTTGCTGGACAGCCTGAACGAACGCATCGCCCGTATGGACAGCAGTTACCGGCCAGACAAACCGTTCGTCAAGGTCAAGTTCCATGACTTCAGCCAGACCACCATGGAGCAGGCGGGCGCGGGCCGGGACCTGGAGAGTTATCGGCAGTTGCTGGGGCAGGCGTTCGCCCGTGGTGGCAAGCCGGTACGCTTGTTAGGGGTAGGGGTGCGGTTGCGTGACTTGCGGGGAGCGCATGAACAGCTAGAGCTGTTCCCGCCTAATAAATGAAAGGGGCTGCAACGCAGCCCCTTCTGTTAATGCACGCCCGGATCGGCCACCAACCGGCCAGTGGCTTTGGTCAGCGACTGCAAGAACTCCTGCTGCAGCTCCGGATCGTTGCGGGTCAGCTCGATCAGGCTCTGTTCCATTTCACTGGCTTCCTCTTCAAGGCCCAGCTCGGACAAGCGCTTGACCCGGTGCACCCACTGGCCGACATCATCATCTTCGAGGTCATCGAAGATCAGCTCATGGGCTTCAAGCAGCTTATTGCGCAGGGTAGCGCTGACCAGCAGGCTGGCATCGCCTCTTACCGCATTGTCCTCATCATGTACCTGCAGGTGCAAGGTGCCGACGTGGTTGAGGTTCTGCTCGGAAAACGGGCTGTCGAGCAGGTTCAGACGCAGCACGCCGTTGCGGTCGGTGGTCAGCTCGTGAGTCATCTTACCGGCCTTGACCTCGACCAGGCGCTCGCTCCAGGGCAGGCTGGTGGATTCCTCGCGCTTGCCTTTCTGCACTTCGCTGATCCCGGCCAGGTTTTGCTGGGCGCGGCCGTTGGATGGCACATTCATGAACGGGTTGAGCCCATCCACGCCATAACTGAGCCAGTCATGCGTGATGCTTTGCGGCAGGTTGCCCAGGGCGAAGACGTTGACCACATTGGCGCCGACACCCGCCACCACGGCCACTGCACCCAGCGGGATCTCGTAAATCTCCCGCCAGGGTTGGTACGGCGTGTAGCGGTCATAGCGACGGGTCACTTCGAACTCGGTGACTTCGAAGCGCTTTTGCTCGTGCACGCGCACACGTCGCTGCGGAAGCTCCATCACCTTCGGCTCACCGACATCGATCTGCAGGGTGTGCTCGAGCAGTTTGCGCTCGACGCGCTCCTCATGGTCGCTGCGCTGGGACATCTGGTTGGCGCAGCCGCTGAGGAGCAGGGTGCCGCACAGTGCGGCCCCCCCCAGGGTAAAGGTACTTCGCTTGAACATGATCACTCGTGCATTGATTATCAGCGGCGAACGCGGGCCTGCAGGAAGGTCAGCACTTCATTGAGCGGCAACGTCTGGGCGTCTTGCTCGGTGCGGTGCTTGTACTCCAGGTTGCCTTCGGCCAGGCCGCGATCGCTGACGACGATGCGGTGTGGGATGCCGATCAGCTCCATGTCGGCAAACTTGATGCCTGGGCTGGTTTTCTTGTCGCGGTCGTCCAGCAGCACTTCATAGCCGGCGGCAGTCAGTTCGGCATACAGCTTGTCGGTTGCGTCGCGGACCACGTCGGTTTCGTAGCGCAGCGGTACGAGGGCAATCTGGAACGGAGCCAGGGCGTCGTTCCAGATGATGCCTCTGTCGTCATAGCTCTGCTCGATGGCAGCAGCAACCACGCGGGACACGCCAATGCCGTAGCAACCCATCGACAGTACGACCGGCTTGCCGTTCTCGCCCAGCACCTGGCACTTCAGCGCCTCGCTGTACTTGGTGCCCAGCTGGAAGATGTGGCCCACTTCGATGCCGCGCTTAATAACCAGGGTGCCTTGGCCGTCAGGGCTTGGGTCGCCTTCGACCACGTTACGCAGGTCGGCGACTTGTGGAACCGGCAGATCGCGTTCCCAGTTGACGCCGAAGTAGTGCTTATCGTCGATGTTGGCGCCAATGCCGAAGTCGCTCATCAGGGCAACCGAGCGGTCGATGATGATTTCCAGTGGCAGGTTGAGCGGGCCGAGCGAGCCGGCACCGGCGCCAATGGCATCGCGCAGTTCGGCTTCGGTGGCCATGACCAGCGGGTCGGCAACCTGTTCCAGCTTGGTGGCCTTGATTTCGTTCAGTTCGTGGTCGCCACGGACGATCAGGGCAATCAGCTTGCCCTCTTCGGCGCCGCGCACGATCAGGGTCTTGACGGTCTTTTCGATCGGCAGGCCGTGGTTCTCCACCAACTGGGCGATGGTCTTGGCGTTCGGGGTGTCGACCAGGCGCAGCTCCTCGGTAGGCGCTGGACGCACGGTTTCACGCGGTATGGCTTCGGCTTTCTCGATGTTGGCGGCATAGTCGGAGCTGTCGCTGAAGATCACGTCATCCTCGCCAGACTCGGCCAGTACGTGGAACTCGTGCGAGTAGCTGCCACCGATCGAGCCGGTGTCGGCCTGCACAGGGCGGAAGTCCAGGCCCAGGCGGGTGAACACATTGGTGTACGCCTGGTGCATGCGATCGTAGGTTTCCTGCAGGGAAGCCTGGTCGGCATGGAACGAGTAGGCGTCCTTCATGATGAACTCGCGGCCACGCATCAGGCCGAAGCGCGGGCGGATCTCGTCACGGAACTTGGTCTGGATCTGGTACATGTTGAGCGGCAGCTGCTTATAGCTGGACAGCTCGTTACGGGCCAGGTCGGTGATCACTTCTTCGTGGGTAGGGCCGACGCAGAAGTCGCGCTGGTGGCGGTCTTTCACGCGCAGCAGTTCAGGGCCGTATTGCTCCCAGCGACCGGATTCCTGCCACAGTTCGGCGGGCTGGATGCTCGGCATCAGCACTTCCAGGGCGCCGGCGGCGTTCATTTCCTCACGCACCACGGCTTCGACCTTGCGCATTACCCGCAAGCCCATCGGCAGCCAGGTGTACAGGCCGGAGGCCAGTTTGCGGATCATGCCGGCACGCAGCATGAGCTGATGGCTGATGACCACTGCGTCGGCAGGGGTTTCTTTCTGGGTGGCGAGCAAATATTGACTGGTGCGCATGGTTAGCCGTGTCGATTGCCTAAGACGTTGAAATAGCCCCGCATTGTACGGGGGGGAAACGAAGGCGTACAGGATGCCCCAGGGCGTGACACTTGTCAGCCAAGAAAAAGCCCGGCGTGATTGCCGGGCTTTTTCAGGTGCGGGGCACTGCAAGCCAGGCTTACAGGATGCTCAGCGGGTACTCCACGATCAGACGCAGTTCGTCGATCGACGAGGAGCCGTAGTACACACCGTCGCTGGAGCGGTAGGTGGCCTGACGCACGCGGAAGCTCAGGTCCTTGGCCGGGCCGCTTTGCATCACGTACTTGACGTCGATGTCGCGTTCCCATTCCTTGCCGCTGTCGGTGGTGCGGGTGGTGGCGCCGGTACCGCGAACGTAACGGGTCATGAAGGTCAGGCCAGGTACACCGAACTCGGCGAAGTTCAGGTCGTAGCGCGCTTGCCAGGATTTTTCGTCTTCGGCGTTGAAGTCGGAGCGGGCAACGGAGTTGGCCAGGAAGACGGTACCGCCACCGTCCACGCCGTACGCGTAATCACCGTCGCCGCTGACTTTCTGGTAGGCCAGGGTGAAGGTGTGGGCGCCAATGTTGTAGGCGCCCGACAGGCTGGCTGCGATGTTGTCCAGCTCATTGGTGCCGTCGGACTTGCTGACGTAGGCACCGGTCAGGTTGTTGCCAATCGACTTGGTGTCATAGATGTTGAAGTCGAACACCAGGCCTTGCTTGTCGCTGATCGGCAGCGCCCAGTTGATGTTGCCGTACCACTTGCGGAAGTGATCTTCGATACGCGAGTAGTAGACGCTGGTGCTGAGGCTGTCGGTAATGGCATAGGTGCCACCAAAGACGTTGGCTTCAGTCAGGTTCAGGCTGTCGTGATAGGTCTGAGCCTGGGCGTTGAGCGCGGTGAAGTGACCGGCATGCAGGGTCAGGCCATCGATTTCGTTGCTGGTGATCAGGCCACCTTCAGCCACTTCCGGCAGCAGTCGGCTGTCGTCGGTAGCCAGTACTGGCAGGGCGGTGAACTGGTCGCCGAACTTGAGCACGGTGTTGGAAATGCGCATTTTCACTGCGCCGCCGCCTTCGGAGTACTCGTCTTGCGAACGGCCGTCGGAACCTGTCGGGAACAGGCCGGTGCCGGCGCGGCCTTTACCGCTGTCCAGCTTGAGGCCCAGCATGCCGATGGCGTCGACACCGAAGCCTACGGTGCCTTGGGTGAAGCCCGATTCGAAGGTGCCGAGGAAGCCAAGGCCGGTTTCTTCAACGCGGCTCTTGCCGCTATCGTTGTTACGGAAGTCACGGCTGAAATACAGCATGCGGGTCTTGACGTTCAGCTTGCTGTCTTCGATGAAACCTTTGGACTCGTCCTGTGCCGAGGCCATTGCCAACTGCGAGGTCCCTGCCGCAACGGCCAGGGCGATCATGCTCCACTTCATCACGCGCATCGTGATTTGCTCCTTTGGTTTTTAGGAAGAGTACCGCTGCGTCCAAGTCTTTTAGTTATATGGGGCAGCTCTTTCTTGTTATGTCGGCGAAAATGTATAGCACGCAGACTGTTGTTGGCGATATGGCTATAAGCACTCTTTGCGGAACTTTTTCACCGTGTCGCTTTTAAGTATTTCCATGTCGCAAATCACGCCCCTGTTCAGGGGCCGTATAACCTCAGCGCTGTTCCTGGCACCGTAACGAATCTGTAACTGCCGATTCCGGTTGAGGAAACTCCCTGGTAACCCATGTCGCTGTTGTTATTTGTCGCGGTCACCTGCCACTGCAGATGTCGTGCCGACTTGGCGGGAAGGGAATGCAACAAGCGTGCTCAAAATTCGCAACACTTCATGAAATTTTCACAAAACCTGCTACCGAGGGTCGGAAAGTGCCGTAAATGCGGGACGAAGGCGGCTTGAGTGTTTTTTGGGATCGAGAATCATTAAAATTTAAAAACCTGCCATTAGAGTCAAGGTGTTACCGCAACTTGTTAATCCAGGGGCATTTGTGGGGTGGCAGGTGTGGGGAAGGTGGTCAGGGGGCCTCATTTTGGTGCGAAAAGTAGCGCTGTGTTACCGGGAGTGTGCAAGGTATCCTTGCTGACCTGTTTTCCGCCTGACGCGGGATGGTATTGCCTGAAGGAGATATGCCGTGTTCGTCCTCGATTCGCGTTTGCAGCAGGATTCGCTGGTGCTGGGGGAGTTTCCGCTGTGCCAGTTGCTGCTGAGCAAGGATGCCAATTACCCATGGTTCATCTTGGTGCCCAAGCGCGCGGGTATCAGTGAGCTGTTCGAGCTGGATGCGGCAGAGCAACAGCAGTTGTGGCAGGAAACCACCCTGTTGGCAGAAGCGCTGAAGGCCAGCTACGCAGCTGACAAGATGAACGTGGCTACCTTGGGCAACGTGGTCAGCCAGTTGCACATGCATGTGATCGTGCGCCAGCGCGACGACGCCGCGTGGCCGGCTCCAGTATGGGGCAAGTGTGCGCCTGTGGGTTACACCGATGATCAACTGCAAGCGGTTCGTCAGCGCCTGCGCGGGCTGCAGCTTGCTGGTTACCAAGAGGCCTGAGATGACATTGGAAATGCGTATGGTCGAACTGGAAACCCGTCAGGCGTTTCAGGATGACACTATCCAGGCACTGAATGACGTGGTGGTGGAGCAAGCGCGGGTAATCGAGCGGCTGCAATTGCAGATGGCCGAGCTGATCAAGCGTCATGAAGAGATGGTTGGCCAGTATGGCAGTGAAGGGGAAGAGGCGCCGCCTCCCCATTATTGAGGCCTTCCAGGCTGATATCGCCGGCAAACCAGCTACCACAGGTATGATGCTGCCCTCAGGAGCAGCGCGGACCTTGTGGAGCCTGGCTTGCCGTTGATGACGTCAGCCGGTCAGCCGTTGGTCAGCGGCGGGTTACCGCAACCACGTCTTCGGCCTGCAGGCCCTTGTCGCGGTGCATCACCGAAAACTCCACGCGCTGGCCTTCGACCAGGATGCGGTGGCCCTCACCGCGGATGGCTCGAAAGTGCACGAAGATGTCATCACCCGAGTCGCGGGAGATGAAGCCAAAGCCTTTCGATGTGTTGAACCATTTGACGGTGCCAGTATCACGGTTGCCGGCATCTTGTGCCACGTGTTGGCTGTTGCGTGCCTTGCGCGGGCTGCGAGCAAAGCCCACGGCCAGATGCAGGGCCACGGCCAGCGCCGCGCAGACCAGGGCTGCCAGGTTACCCATTTCCGGGCGGGCCAGTAGCGTCAGGGTCTGCAGCACGACGGCGACCACCAACAGGGCGCAGGCCAGATGCTGCAGTTGTTGCCGCGCGCCGCGATGATACAGTGGCACCACCGGCGCCAGCACCAGGTTGAGCAGGCCGAGCAGGGCCAGGTAGACCGCGTCAGGTTGTTGCAGGAAGGGTGTCGCATCGGTTTTCAGGCTGGGTATGAGCGATAGCAGCAAAGCTGCCACGCCCGTCACCAGATGGACGATCTTGAACATGGGGTTGGCTCACTGTTGATAAGGCCGATCACAGGAAGAGCTGGCAGCACGGTGCGCATGAGATATGGAGCGCGAACACGTGGCAGGCCAGCCTATGCACCCGGCAATGACAGTCCGCACGGGTGGCACAGTGCCTATTTAACAGTAAAGCCGCAGCCTACTCAAACCGCATGCCGCCCAGTGGGCGATGTGTTGCGCCATGTCACATGCGGCATGCGGCAAGTGTTGCTACAGTGGTCGGCGCCCGCTTGAGTCTCAAGCCTTATGGAAAGGGGAGCTTCATGGCAATTGATATCGGTATCAGTGAAGAAGATCGCAAGTCCATCGTCGATGGGCTGTCCCGCCTGTTGTCGGATACCTACGTACTGTATCTGAAAACCCATAACTTTCACTGGAACGTCACCGGCCCGTCGTTCCGCACCCTGCACCTGATGTTCGAAGAGCAGTACAACGAATTGGCGCTGGCAGTTGATTCGATCGCCGAGCGCATCCGTGCCCTGGGCTTCCCGGCACCGGGTTCGTATGCATTCTATGCACGGCACTCGTCGATCAAGGAGGAAGAAGGTGTCCCTCCGGCAGACGAGATGATCCGCCAGTTGGTTCAGGGGCAGGAGGCCGTGGTGCGCACTGCGCGCAGCATTTTCCCTGTGGTGGACAAGGTCAGTGACGAGCCGACCGCAGACCTGCTGACGCAGCGCATGCAGGTGCACGAGAAAACCGCCTGGATGCTGCGAGTACTGCTCGACGACAAGTAACCGTTGCTCAAGGCGGAAAACTTGCGCAACGCCTGTGGGAGTGGGCGCGCCCGCGAACACCGGCACAGCCGGTGCCATCCACCGCATCGCCTGCTCCCACAGGGTCCGCCTGGCAACCTGGTATTTGCGAAGGAACATTTTGCCGCTGCTTTAAGCTCGCCCGTCAGCGCTTCATAGGCCACCTGGTACCTGTGACGAGGAAGTGTGGCGCATGATGCAAGCGAGCAAACGTATGGCTGGCCAGGGCGGTTGGCCAGGAAAACAGTGCATCGATCCGTTCAAGGCGGACTTCGACATGTTGCAGACGCAACCGGTGTCACGTTCCGTACGGCTCAACGGCTTTTCTACCTGTCTGCGCCTGGAGGCTGTCTACTGGGGTATCCTGGAGCGCATCGCCGCCGCCAACCGTTGTTCGGTCAGTGCCGTGTTGTCCTACGTGGACCGTGAAGTGCACCTGCGCCAGGGCGGAGAGCGCAACTTCAGCGGGCTGATCCGGGTCATCTGCGTGGCGTGGCTGCAGGACCCGCCAAGTGTGCGCTGATCGCCAGGCGGGCTGCGCAGTGCTTGCTAACCATATATAATCCCGCTTTTTGCTGCCCCCCGGCAGCCAGCGTTATGGTTGACGAGAGACACCCATGCCCCTTTATGACTATCAATGTGCGTCCTGCGAGCACCGCATGGAAGTGCTGCAGAAGATCAGCGCCGCGCCGCTGACCGATTGCCCGGCCTGTCAGGCGCCGGCACTGAAAAAGCTGCTGTCGGTGCCAGGCTTTCGCCTGAGCGGTAACGGTTGGTACGAAACCGACTTCAAGACCGGGGCGAAAAAGAATCTGGCAGGCGGCAACAAGGCCGACTGAGTTGAATGCTGTGACCGGGTCTTGCAGTATTAGCCCTCCGGGCGGCCAAGGCCTCCACCGAATACACGAATCACGAGAAGCGAAACCACCATCATGATGCGCAGCCATTATTGCGGCCAACTGAACGAGAGCCTGGACGGCCAGGAAGTCACCCTTTGCGGCTGGGTCCATCGTCGCCGCGACCACGGCGGGGTGATCTTCCTCGACATCCGTGACCGCGAAGGCATGGCCCAGGTCGTGTTCGACCCGGATCGCGCCGAAACCTTCGCCGCCGCAGACCGCGTGCGCAGCGAATACGTCGTACAGATCACCGGCAAGGTCCGCAAGCGCCCTGAAGGTGCAGTGAATGCCAACATGGCCTCCGGTGCCATCGAGATCCTCGGCTACCAGCTGACCGTGCTTAACGAGGCGGAAACCCCGCCGTTCCCGCTGAACGAGTACTCCGACGTCGGCGAGGAAACCCGCCTGCGCTACCGCTTCATCGACCTGCGTCGCCCGGAAATGGCTGAAAAGCTGCGCCTGCGTTCGCGCATCACCAGCAGCATCCGTCGCTTCATGGACGACAACGGCTTCCTCGATGTCGAAACGCCGATCCTCACCCGTGCCACTCCGGAAGGCGCGCGCGACTACCTGGTGCCAAGCCGTACCCATGCCGGTAGCTTCTTCGCCCTGCCGCAGTCGCCCCAGCTGTTCAAGCAGTTGCTGATGGTCGCCGGCTTCGACCGCTACTACCAGATCGCCAAGTGCTTCCGTGACGAAGACCTGCGTGCCGATCGCCAGCCGGAATTCACCCAGATCGACATCGAGACCAGTTTCCTCGATGAAAGCGAGATCATGGGCCTGACCGAAAGCATGATCCGCAAGCTGTTCAAAGAAGTGCTCGACCTGGAATTCGGCGAATTCCCGCACATGACCTTCGAAGAGGCCATGCGCCGCTACGGCTCCGACAAGCCAGACCTGCGTATTCCGCTGGAACTGGTCGACGTTGCCGACCAGTTGAAGGATGTCGACTTCAAAGTGTTCGCCGGCCCGGCCAACGATCCGAAGTGCCGCGTTACCGCCCTGCGTCTGCCAGGCGGCGCCAGCATGCCGCGCAGCAAAATCGACGAGTACACCAAATTCGTCGGTATCTACGGTGCCAAGGGGCTGGCCTACATCAAGGTCAACGAGCGCGCCAAGGGTGTCGAAGGCCTGCAGTCGCCGATCGTCAAGAACATCCCTGAGGCCAACCTCAACAACATCCTCGATCGCGTTGGCGCCGTAGACGGTGACATCGTGTTCTTCGGTGCCGACAAGTTCAAGGTGGTCAGCGAAGCCCTGGGCGCGCTGCGTATTCGCCTGGGTCACGACTTCGAGCTGCTGACCTGTGAGTGGGCGCCGATGTGGGTCGTCGACTTCCCGATGTTCGAAGAGAACGAAGACGGCAGCTTCACTGCATTGCACCACCCGTTCACCGCGCCGAAGTGCACCCCGGAGGAGCTCGAAGCCAACCCGGCCAGCGCCCTGTCCCGTGCCTACGACATGGTCCTGAACGGTACCGAGCTGGGTGGCGGTTCGATCCGTATCCACCGTAAAGAGATGCAACAGGCGGTATTCCGCCTGCTGGGTATCGAGGCAGAAGAACAGGAAGAGAAGTTTGGATTCCTGCTCGACGCTCTGAAGTTCGGGGCACCGCCTCACGGTGGCCTGGCGTTCGGTCTGGACCGTCTGGTCATGCTGATGACTGGCGCTCAGTCGATCCGTGAAGTGATCGCGTTCCCGAAAACCCAGAGCGCCGCGTGCGTCATGACCCAGGCCCCTGGCATGGTCGACGCCAAGGCCCTGCGTGAGTTGCACATCCGACTGCGCGAACAGACCAAGGTCGAGTAAGCAGTCCCCGGGCGCATCCACATGGATGCGCCTTTGCGTTTCGACGCAGGTATTTTCCCGTCCCGCCCCGTCATGGGGCGGGGCTGTTTGTGATTCAAAGGATTCGGAGTCGTTATGGCTGGTCATTCCAAGTGGGCGAACATCAAGCACCGCAAAGAGCGCCAGGATGCCAAAAGAGGCAAGGTCTTCACCAAGTGGATCCGTGAACTGACGGTCGCTGCCAAGCAGGGTGGCCCTGACCCGGCATCCAACCCGCGCCTGCGCCTGGCGTTGGACAAGGCCCTGGGCGCCAACATGAGCCGCGACATCATCGATCGCGCCGTAGCGCGTGGTGCCGGCACCAACGAAAGCGACAACGTCGAAGAGCTCAGCTACGAGGGTTACGGCCCGGGTGGCGTGGCGATCATGGTCGAAGCCATGACCGACAACCGCAACCGTACCGCCGCCGCCGTGCGCCATGCCTTCACCAAGTGTGGCGGCAACCTGGGTACTGACGGCTCGGTGGCTTACCTGTTCGAGCGCAAAGGCCAGATCAGCTTTGCCCCGGGCGTGGAAGAGGACGCGTTGATGGAAGCGGCTATGGAGGCCGATGCTGACGACGTGGTGGCCAACGACGACGGCTCGTTCGACGTATTCACCTCGTTCAACAGCTTCTATGCCGTGCGTAATGCCCTGGAAGAGGCTGGCTTCAAGGCCGCTGACGCAGAAATCGTCATGCAACCGACCACCAGTGCCGAGCTCGACCAGGACGGTGCCGAAAAGGTGCTCAAGTTGATCGACATGCTCGAAGACCTGGACGACGTGCAGAACGTCTATTCCAATGCTCAGATTTCCGACGAGATCATGGAAAACCTAGGCTAAGGTGATTTGGCATTTTGTGCCAACGCTGAGCGTTTGATAGCGCCTGTGCCGGCCCTTTCGCGGGTAAACCCGCTCCTACAGGTATTACGCCCATTTCAAATGTGGTGCAGTACCTGTAGGAGCGGGTTTACCCGCGAAAGGGCCGGCGCAGTTTGTAGAGATGCATCATTTTTTCGACGGGCTTTATGACTCTGATTCTAGGTATCGACCCTGGCTCGCGCATCACCGGCTATGGCGTGGTACGCCAGACCGCCCGTGGTTGCGAGTACGTGGCGTCGGGCTGCATCCGCACCGGCAGCGGTGAGCTGCACGAGCGGCTGCAGATTGTTTTTCGTGGTGTCAGTGAAATCATTGCCCAGCACGGCCCGGTGACCATGGGCATCGAACGGGTGTTCATGGCCCGCAACGCCGATTCGGCGCTAAAGCTTGGCCAGGCACGTGGCGCGGCTATCGTCGCCGCCGCCGAGGCTGGCCTGGAGATCGCCGAGTACAGCGCCACCCAGGTCAAGCAGGCTGTGGCCGGCACAGGTGGTGCCAACAAGGAGCAGGTGATGATGATGGTCATGCATCTGCTGAAATTGACGCAAAAGCCGCAGATTGACGCTTCCGATGCCCTGGCCATCGCGCTGTGCCACGCCCACACCCGCTCCAGCCTGGTGCCGCATGGCTTGACCACCGCGCGGCGACGCGGCGGGCGCTTGCGTCTGTAAGCGCTTCATGCGCTGATACACATTTTGTTCGGGTGATAGGTTCACCTGCTGCATTTGCTGATAGGGTTGAGCGGTCTTTGACCGGCTCCCCGAGAGGAAGGATCGGAACGTGATTGGACGTTTGCGCGGCACCCTGGCGGAAAAACAACCGCCTCACCTGATTATCGACGTCAACGGCGTGGGTTACGAACTGGAAGTTCCCATGACCACGCTGTACCGGCTGCCCAAAGTGGGGGAACCCGTCACGGTGCATACCCATCTGGTCGTGCGCGAAGATGCCCACTTGCTCTACGGCTTTGCCGAAAAACGCGAGCGTGAGCTGTTTCGCGAGCTGATCCGCCTGAACGGCGTAGGGCCGAAGCTGGCCCTGGCGCTGATGTCCGGGCTGGAAGTGGATGAACTGGTGCGCTGCGTGCAGGCCCAGGACACCTCGGCCCTGGTGCGCGTGCCAGGCGTCGGCAAGAAAACCGCCGAGCGCTTGCTGGTCGAGCTCAAGGACCGTTTCAAGGCCTGGGAAACCTCGCCGGCCATGTTCACCCTGGTCTCCGATGGGCCTTTACCGGTCGCCAGCGAGTCCAGTGCCGAGGCCGATGCAGTCAGTGCCCTGGTCTCGCTGGGCTACAAGCCGCAGGAAGCCAGCAAGGCCATCGCCGCGATCAAGGACAAGGCCGGCCTGAGCAGTGAAGAGCTGATCCGCCGCAGCCTGAAAGGGATGATTACCAAGTGATCGAAGCCGACCGCCTGATTGCCGCCAGTGGCCGCGACCGCGAAGAAGTCCAAGATCGTGCGATTCGCCCGCTGAGCCTGGAGGAGTACATCGGCCAGCCAGTAGTGCGCGAGCAGATGGCGCTGTTCATCCAGGCCGCCCGCGGTCGCGGCGAGTCGCTTGACCACACGCTGATCTTCGGCCCGCCCGGCCTGGGCAAAACCACCCTGGCCAACATCATCGCTCATGAAATGGGCGTGTCGGTGAAGAGCACTTCGGGGCCGATTCTCGAGCGCCCCGGCGACCTGGCAGCCATGCTGACCAACCTCGAGCCGCACGACGTGCTGTTCATCGATGAAATCCACCGGCTGTCGCCTGTTGTCGAAGAGGTGCTGTACCCGGCCATGGAGGACTTCCAGCTCGACATCATGATCGGCGAAGGCCCGGCAGCCCGTTCCATCAAGCTTGATCTGCCACCCTTCACCCTGGTGGGGGCTACTACCCGTGCGGGCATGCTGACCAACCCGCTGCGTGACCGCTTCGGTATCGTCCAGCGCCTGGAGTTCTACAACGACAAGGATCTGAGCACCATCGTCAGTCGCTCGGCCAACATCCTTGGCCTGGCCATCGAAGACCAGGGCGCCTACGAGATTGCCCGCCGTGCCCGTGGCACGCCGCGCATCGCCAACCGCCTGCTGCGCCGCGTGCGTGACTACGCCGAGGTGCGCGGCAAGGGCCAGATTACCAAGGCCGTGGCTGACATGGCGCTAAACCTGCTGGACGTCGACGAGCGTGGTTTCGACCATTCGGACCGTCGCCTGCTGCTGACCATGATCGAGAAGTTCGATGGCGGCCCGGTGGGCGTGGACAACCTGGCTGCCGCCATCAGCGAAGAGCGTCATACCATCGAGGATGTGCTTGAGCCGTACCTCATCCAGCAGGGCTACATCATGCGCACGCCGCGCGGCCGCGTGGTCACCCGGCATGCCTACCTGCACTTTGGGCTGAATATCCCCGGGCGCTTGGGGGAGGGGGGCGATTTTTCCGAGCCAGGCGATGAATGACAGATCAAAAGCGACTTTTTGTGGTCCTACCGCTGGCATGCCCTTGGTGCGCTGGCAATAAGACATTAATGAAGAAAAACAGTTGCCATAGCGGATTGGCAAGCTGAGGAGTAAGCACTAGAGTATGCGCGCGCAAAATCAGCTCGAACCGTTCGCACATCGGTGTCGCGTCTATTACGAAGATACCGATGCGGGCGGCGTGGTGTATTACGTCAACTACCTGAAATTCATGGAGCGCGCGCGCACCGAACGCCTGCGGCACCTGGGCTTTTCCCAGTCGCAGCTGGCGGAAGACAACCTGCTGTTCGTGGTCCATTCCAGCGAAGCGCGCTATCACGCGCCGGCGCGGCTTGATGACGAATTGCGGGTGACCGCGCAAGTACTTGAACTCAATCGCGCCAGCCTGCGTTTCGTACAGCAGGTGTGGCGGGAAAAGGATGAAACACTGCTTTGCGAAGGGCAGTTCCTGGTGGCCGCCGTGCGCGCCGACACTTTCAAACCCCGAGCCATACCCCCCCAGCTGCGCGACGCCTTTGCGGCGGACGGCTCGGGTAATCAATCGAATGCAGGAGAATAAGCGTGGAAGCTAACGTCGTCGACCATACCTCCATGTGGAGTCTGGTCAGCAATGCCAGCGTGGTGGTACAGCTGGTAATGCTGACCCTGGTGGCTGCCTCGGTCACCTCATGGATCATGATCTTCCAGCGCAGCACCATGCTGCGCGCCGGTCGTCGTGCGCTGGATGCCTTCGAAGAGCGCTTCTGGTCGGGCATCGACCTGTCCAAGCTGTACCGCCAGGCAGGCAGCAACCCAGACCCGGACTCTGGCGTGGAGCAGGTGTTCCGTGCCGGGTTCAAGGAGTTCTCGCGCCTGCGTCAGCAGCCGGGCGTTGATCCTGACGCGGTCATGGAAGGCGTTGGCCGTGCCATGCGCGTTGCCATTTCGCGCGAGGAAGAAAAACTCGAGCAGAGCCTGCCGTTCCTGGCCACAGTCGGTTCGACCAGCCCGTACATCGGCCTGTTCGGCACTGTATGGGGCATCATGAACTCCTTCCGCGGCCTGGCCAGCGCCCAGCAGGCCACCCTGGCCACCGTTGCTCCGGGCATCGCCGAAGCACTGATCGCAACCGCCATCGGCCTGTTCGCGGCAATCCCGGCTGTCATTGCCTACAACCGTTTCGCCGCACGCAGTGAAGTGCTGATCGGCCGTTACTACACCTTCGCCGACGAGTTCCAGGCGATCCTGCACCGCAAAGTGCACACCAGCGAAGAGTAATCAGGTAGAAGCCCATGGCCCGAGTTCGCCACAAACGCAAGCCCGTCGCCGAGATGAACGTGGTGCCCTACATCGACGTGATGCTGGTGCTGCTGGTCATCTTCATGGTGACGGCGCCCATGCTCAATCAGGGCGTGAAGGTCGACCTGCCCAAGGTTTCCAGCGAAGCCTTGCCGCAGGACAACAACGTCCAGATCCTCACCATCTCCATCAAGGCCGATAAAACCTATTACTGGAACCTCGGCAGCGAAGTCGATACCGACAAGCAGATGGACAAAGCCATGACCTTGCCGGCCATGACCGATGCCGTCACCAAGATCATTGCTGCCGGCCGTGACCAGGGCAAGCAGACCCAGGTGTTCATTCGTGGCGACAAGGCTGTCGACTATGGCGCGGTCATGGGTGCCATGGGCGGGTTGCAGAAGGCCGGTGTCGGTAACGTTGGCCTGATTACCGAGGCGCCCTGATGCAACAGCGAGAGCCATCCGCCTCGGAAAGCTACTTCTGGCCCAGTGTCTGGGCCATCGGCCTGCATGTACTGGTGTTCGCCCTGCTGTTCGTCAGTTTTGCCATGACGCCCGAGCTGCCGCCATCCAAGCCGATTGTTCAGGCTACCTTGTATCAACTCAAGTCCAAGAGCCAGGCGACCACCCAGACCAATCAGAAGATTGCCGGGGAGGCGAAGAAAACCGCCTCGCGCCAGACCGAAGTCGAGCAATTGGAGCAGAAGAAGGTCGAGCAAGAGGCCGTGAAGGCCGCGGAACAAAAGAAGGCCGACGCCGCTCAAAAGGCCGAAGAGGCTCGCGAGGCCGCTGAAGCGAAAAAAGCCGAGGCCGCTGAAGCCGCCAAGGCTGCTGAGGCAAAGAAAGCTGCCGAAGCCAAGAAAGCCGATGAGGCGAAGAAAGCCGCCGAGAAGCAGCAGGCCGACATCGCCAAGAAAAAAGCCGAAGAAGAGGCCAAGAAGAAGGCCGCTGAAGAGGCGAAGAAACAAGCCGCCGAGGACGCCAGGAAAAAGGCAGCCGAAGAGGCCAAGAAGAAAGCAGCCGAGGACGCCAAGAAGAAAGCGGCGGCCGAGGATGCGAAGAAGAAGGCAGCTGAAGAGGCCAAGAAAAAGGCCGCTGCAGACGCCCAGAAGAAAAAGGCACAGGAAGCGGCCCGCAAGGCGGCAGAAGACAAGAAAGCCCAGGCCTTGGCCGAGCTGTTGTCTGACACCACCGAGCGGCAGCAGGCGCTGGCCGACGAGCAGGGCGATCAGGTGGCTGGCGATTTCGACGACCTGATCCGTATGCGTGCGGCCGAGGGCTGGGCGCGTCCGCCTTCCGCGCGCAAGGGCATGACGGTGACCCTGCAGGTCAGCATGTTGCCGGACGGTACCATTACCAGTGTCAGCGTGGCCCGTTCCAGTGGTGACGGCCCGTACGACAGTTCGGCAGTGGCTGCGGTCAAGAACATTGGTCGTCTGACCGAGATGCAGGGTATGAAGCCGAGCGATTTCAACCGTTATCGTTCGTTCAAGATGACATTTACACCTGAGGATCTAGCGTTGTGATTAAACGTCTGAGAGGACTGCTGGTCATGCTGTGCTGCGTGGCAGGCATGACCGTGGCAGAGGAAAAGAACATCCTGGTCACCAGCGGCAGCGACCGGGCTACGCCCATCGCGGTAGTGCCGTTCGGTCTGCAGGGCGGCAGCGTGCTGCCGGAAGACATCGCCGACATCATCGGCAACGACCTGCGCAACTCTGGCTACTACTCGCCAATTCCGCGGCAGAACATGATCAGCCAGCCGTCGCAGGCCAGCGAAGTGATCTTCCGTGACTGGAAAGCGCTGGGAGCCCAGTACGTAATGGTCGGCAGCATCGTGCCGTCGGGCGGTCGCCTGCAGGTGCAGTACGCGCTGTTCAACGTCGCCACCGAGCAGCAAGTGCTGACCGGCAGCGTAGCGGGCAGCACCGACCAGTTGCGCGACATGGCGCACTACATTGCCGACCAGTCGTTCGAGAAGCTCACCGGCATCAAGGGCGCGTTCTCTACGCGCATGCTGTACGTGACGGCCGAGCGTTTTTCCACCAACAACACCCGCTACACCCTCCAGCGTTCGGACTATGACGGAGCGCGTGCGGTGACCCTGCTGCAATCGCGTGAGCCGATCCTGTCACCGCGCTTTGCGCCGGATGGCAAGCGTATCGCCTACGTTTCGTTCGAGCAGAAGCGCCCACGTATCTTCGTGCAGAACATCGATACTGGCCGCCGCGAGCAGGTCACCAACTTCGAAGGCCTGAACGGCGCGCCAGCCTGGTCGCCAGACGGTTCGCGCCTGGCGTTCGTGCTGTCCAAGGACGGCAACCCGGACATCTACGTGATGAATATGGCTTCGCGCCAGATCAGCCGTGTTACTGCAGGCCCCGGTATCAATACCGAGCCGTTCTGGGGCAAAGATGGCAACACCCTTTACTTCACTTCAGACCGTGGCGGCAAACCGCAGATTTATAAACAGTCGGTCAGTGGTGGTGGTGCCGAGCGCGTAACGTTCGTGGGTAACTACAACGCCAACCCGAAACTTTCGGCGGACGAAAAGACCTTGGTAATGATTCATCGCCAACAAGGTTTTACCAACTTTAAAGTGGCGGCACAGGACTTGCAGCGCGGAAGTGTAAAGATTCTGTCTGAAACAAGTCTTGATGAGTCTCCCACTGTTGCGCCAAACGGCACCATGCTAATCTACGCCACCCGCCAGCAGGGCCGGGGAGTCTTGATGCTCGTGTCGCTTAATGGCCGCGTGAGGCTCCCACTTCCTACCGCTCAAGGCGAAGTCAGAGAACCGTCCTGGTCCCCTTACCTGAACTGATTGCGGCGTAATACATTTTGCTTAACACACTGGGGTTTCATTAGGAGTTTCACGATGGAAATGCTGAAGTTTGGTAAATTTGCTGCGCTGGCCCTGGCCATGGCCGTAGCTGTAGGTTGCTCCTCGAAGGGCGGTGACAACGCGGGCGAAGGCGCTGCTGTAGACCCTAACGCTGGCTACGGTGCCAACACTGGCGCTGTTGACGGCTCCCTGAGCGAAGAAGCCGCCCTGCGCGCAATCACCACCTTCTACTTCGAATACGACAGCTCGGACCTGAAGCCAGAAGCCATGCGCGCTCTGGACGTTCACGCCAAGGACCTGAAAGCCAACGGCAACCGTGTTGTTCTGGAAGGTAACACCGACGAGCGCGGCACCCGCGAGTACAACATGGCTCTGGGTGAGCGTCGTGCGAAAGCCGTTCAGCGCTACCTGGTTCTGCAGGGCGTTTCCCCTGCTCAGCTGGAACTGGTTTCCTACGGCGAAGAGCGTCCAGTTGCTACCGGCAACGACGAGCAGTCCTGGGCTCAAAACCGTCGCGTAGAACTGCGTAAGTAAGTTCTTATGCGTATGTGCCGCCGTGTAGTAACCGTCCTCGCACTCAGCCTGCCGCTTGCGGCCTGGGCTGAGGTCCCTGTAGTAGATGACAACGCAGGCAGCTATCCGCCTGCGGGTTATGGCACGAGCGGCGCCTATGCCGGGTCAGGGGCTTCGGCCCCTGCCTCTGCACAGGGTCAGCTGTTCATGCAGCTGCAACAGATGCAGGATCAGATTTCCCGCCAGCAAGGCATCATCGAAGAGCTGCAAAACGATGTGTCGCGCATGAAGCAGGAAAGCCTGGAGCGTTACCAGGACCTGGACCGTCGCATCAACAGTGGCGCTGCGCCTGCCGCAACCCCTGACAATTCCTCCGGTGGTGGTGCGTCCAATGCCGCCCCCGATGCCGCAGCAGGTGCTGCTGCGCAACAGCCGGCCGGCAGTAGCCAGCCCGGCGATCCGGCGAAAGAAAAGCTCTACTATGATGCTGCGTTCGACCTGATCAAACAGAAAGACTTCGACAAGGCCAGTCAGGCATTCAATGCCTTCCTGCGCAAGTACCCCAACAGCCAGTATGCCGGTAATGCCCAATACTGGTTGGGTGAGGTGAACCTGGCAAAAGGCGACCTGCAAGGCGCCAGCCAGGCCTTTGCCCAGGTCAGCCAGAAGTACCCAAAGCACAGCAAGGTGCCAGATTCGCTGTACAAACTGGCTGATGTCGAGCGCCGTATGGGCCATACCGACAAGGTGAAGGGCATCCTGCAGCAGGTCATCACCCAGTACCCGGGCACCTCTGCTGCTCAACTGGCCCAGCGTGACCTGCAGAAGCTCTAGGCGTTGCCGCTGTACCGCTCGAAAGAAACCCGCGCCAGTCGCGGGTTTTTTCGTTAGAATCACTGCCCTTTTTTCGTAAACACGCTGCTGCGGATAACGCTATGTCGAGTCCGCGACAGTGCCTGACGGAGGCGGACAGCCTGTTTAGCTGTCACGCCCGTGGCGAGCATGCAAGACACATTACGCATCACCGAAGTCTTTTACTCTTTGCAGGGTGAGACGCGAACGGCCGGGCTGCCCACGGTTTTTGTGCGCCTCACCGGTTGCCCCCTGCGTTGCCAGTACTGCGACAGTGCCTATGCCTTCAGTGGCGGTACCGTACGCACCCTTGATTCGATCCTTGAGCAAGTGGCCGGCTTCAAGCCGCGCTACGTCTGTGTCACCGGTGGCGAACCACTGGCCCAGCCCAACGCCTTGCCGTTGTTGAAGCGGCTGTGTGACGCCGGTTACGAGGTGTCGCTGGAGACCAGCGGCGCGCTGGATATTGCCGGCACCGACACCCGCGTCAGCCGTGTGGTCGACCTGAAAACCCCAGGCTCCGAAGAGTCGCACCGTAACCGCTACGAGAACATCGAGCAGCTGACACGTAACGACCAGGTCAAGTTCGTCATCTGTTCCCGCGAGGATTATGACTGGGCGGTATCCAAGCTGATTCAGTACAACCTGGCTGAGCGTGCCGGTGAGGTGTTGTTCTCACCCAGCCATCATCAGGTGAACGCCAGTGACCTGGCTGACTGGATCGTTGCTGACAACTTGCCCGTACGCTTCCAGCTGCAGCTGCACAAGCTGCTGTGGAACGACGAGCCCGGACGTTGATTGAGGAGCACGTATACATGACCGAAAAACGCGCAGTAATCCTGTTGTCCGGCGGCCTGGACTCAGCCACCGTGGTTGCCATGGCCAAAGCCGAAGGCTACAGCTGCTACACCATGAGCTTCGACTACGGCCAGCGGCATCGTGCCGAGCTGAACGCCGCTGCCCGCGTGGCCCGGGACCTGGGCGTGGTCGAGCACAAGGTGATTGGGCTGAACCTCGACGGCATAGGCGGTTCGGCATTGACCGACAGCAGCATCGACGTGCCGGAAGTCCCGGGTGAAGGCATTCCGGTCACTTACGTGCCGGCGCGCAATACTGTGTTCCTTTCGCTGGCCCTGGGTTGGGCAGAAGTGCTGGAAGCGCGCGACATCTTCATTGGCGTCAACGCCGTGGATTACTCCGGCTACCCGGATTGCCGCCCCGAGTTCGTCGAGGCCTTCGAGCGCATGGCCAACCTGGCGACCAAGGCTGGCGTAGAAGGGCAGGGCTTCCGCATCCAGGCGCCGTTGCAGAACATGAGCAAGGCACAGATCGTGCAGGCTGGTATGGCCCGTGGTGTGGACTACAGCCTGACCGTTTCCTGCTACCAGGCCGACGATGACGGCCGCGCCTGTGGCAAATGCGACAGCTGCCGCCTGCGCGCCGATGGTTTCAAGGCGGCCGGTATCGAAGACCCGACGCGGTATTTTTGAACAAAGTTTGATGGGGTATTGATTTCCCGTTAGAAATCAGTATTATACGCGCCATCCAAGGGTCGTTAGCTCAGTCGGTAGAGCAGTTGGCTTTTAACCAATTGGTCGTAGGTTCGAATCCTACACGACCCACCATATTCACAGCGGTAATGCAGGTACTAGGAAGGGAAGGCCCGTCACAGCCAATCTAGTCGTGCTGCCGTCTGGAGCGAACCTTAGGCCCGCTTCGATGTGATGTCAATATGGAATAGCCCGCCGCTTATGGCGGGTTTTTCCGTTTCTGGATCAAAAAACTCAATGACTTAGCAGCTTCCGGGGCTGTTTCAGTGCGTTTTCGTTTTGGATGCGCAGAGGCTTTTAAAGCGCGCAGCCAAAGGCATGGCGCCGGATTTCCAGCACCATTCATTGAGGCAGCACTTTCCTACCCCGGCAGCTTAGCGTTGCTCGTAATGGCTGATTGCCATTCATCGGCAAAGCGCTATGGAGAAGCTCTGGCGGAGTACATCGAGCGTGTGTCAGAAGATGAAGCGCAGATGAAAGGTGTTGCTCCAGCATTCCTCGATATCAGGTTGAACAGCAGGTTAGGACTGAACATCTCTTCTGGGGGATGCAGTGTGCTGGGGCAGATCTCGTTGTTGGGCAGCAGACACAGGCCTGGTTCAGGTCCTCCACCACCATGATGATTCTGCGCCTCAGTTCGACGTCGTCCCGACTCTACACGTGCCTGCGCTTGACCGGCCCTTGCGGACGGCGCCCCACTTTCGTCAGCACGCCTGACCAAATGCAAAGCACCCTGTTGGACACTGCGCTGATGCAGCACGTCTCTCATGTGGTCGTAATCGGCCTCGATGTAACTCATCGTTGTGGCGATGTTCGAGTGGTTCAGCAGGTTTTTGGTGACGTGGATGTTCCTTTCCGGCTGTTTCATCAGGTCGGTGGCCAGCGTGTGCCTGAACCGGTGCGGTGTCATACGCACGCCGAGCTTCTCGATCAGCTTCTTGTACATCGCCTCGACTTGATCGGAGGTCATGACAGACCCCCTGTAGTGCCTCGAGAATCGGTTGACGTTGAACAACTGATCCCCAGGCTGGAATCCAAAACGATCAGCTTCGTCCAGCAGCCGCCAGATATGCGGCGCAAGCCCGTCAACAATCGGGATGCGGAACTCTCGGTGGGTCTTCTCAGTTTCCCCACGGACCAGGATTAGCTGGTTGTCCCAGTCGATATCTTGGCGACGTATGCACAGCAGAGCATTCAAGCGCACGCCGGTGTAGTAGAACATTTCAAACGTTGCGAGCCAGAACCAGGCCGGTGTGATCCGAGCTCTCTCACCTGTGGCCAGCTCTTGGTCGACCAGGCTGCGAAGCCAGCGCCTTGCATCGAGAATAGCGTTGCTGGCGATAATCTTGCTCGGTCGCTTCGGAGCGATCACGGTAGTTTTCTTGAACGGATTAACAATGGACTTGGGCAAGATTCCGTACTCAATGCCATAGCCCCAGATAGTCCGGAGATGATTCGAGTAGGTGTTCCAGCTTCGTTTCGACAAGCCTTCGTCAAGAAGACTGGTTCGCCATGCCAGGATCTGCCGTCGCTCAAGAAGGGTGACATCGGCATCCTTACCGAAATACTTCACCAAACGCTTCATCGCAGCACCATAAATCTTCGTGCTTGCTACACGAAGGTCATGATCGAGGATGTAGTTCTGCAGCAGTTCTTCAGGCCTCATTCTGAGGCCCTCCTTCTGCGATCCGCGACAGGCTTGGGTTATTGAGCGGGAGTTCGTTGAACAGAGTCTTTGGATCGAGGAGAAGGTATCCCTTCAATTGCTTGGTATTGCGGGGACCCACTACGTTGAAGGTCCAAATGTTGAGTTTTTTCGGTGTCTTCTGATGGAGCTTCTCTTTTTCAAATGCACGCTGGACTAACTGCCAGGCCTTGTTTGGTTGGTTCTGTACTTGACGTTCCAGCTCAGGATGTTCAAGCACATAGCGCTTGAAAATCCCTGGTGTTACGAGCATCGCGGTATCGTCAACAGTGTGAACCAGGGCCTTGGCGTCGTTGATGATAATTTTGTGGGAGTTGATGCCGGCCTGTAGCCAGGCAACGAAGCTACCCCCCAGAGTGGTACTGATAGGCATTGTATTCTTGTCTTTCAGTGCAGCAGACCCATCCAGGGTCTCTGAAGAGTCTTCAGCCTGCTCCAGCTCCTCCGTAAGTGGGGTCGGAGCGGCTGCCGGGCCAGGGCTAGTGTTTAGCTCTTCTGATGGCGAAGTGATATTACCAAAAAGCAACAATAATTCGTCGCGCTCCGACGACTGGATCCCATCTCTCGGGCCTGGCTGGACCAATTTCCTTGGTGTCGATGATTGAGTTGAGGGGGGCTGAGGCGCCTCCACAGGCTCATCGGGGACTGTGCAGACAGTTTCAAGGCTTTGAGCGGTGGTCACGGGTTCTGGATCAGCCTCTATCGAGATACTCCCGACGTAGGCCTCGGGCCGATCAGCTGCGTTTGGCCAAATGAGTGCCGGCGCAATCTTTAAGAATGTGAACGTGTTCTTCCATCCTCGGCCGTTATCAACTGTGGCCTTCCAGATCGCCTTGTCCTGGTTGTTTGTCTGGATAACAGCTTGGTCCTGGAGCATGTTGAAGAAGGGCGCGTTCGAGCTGGGGATCGCCTCAATGCCCTGGCTAAGTAGGTATGCTCGAAGTTGATCCGCTGTAGGTTTGCTGACCAGCCACAGAGCATCCTGTGTCAGCCATCCATCTGCAGGACCATCAGGCTGGTTCAGTTTGAACTTGTCCAGAACCAGCAGACGAAGGCCGTCGGCCAGCTGGCGTTGCAGAGACTGCTTGGGTGCCGAAAGAGCGCGTTCTGGGTTGCCGCCCAGTTGCTGGGCTACCGATGCCTTGTCGGCCTGGATCACGATCTCGCCCAGGATCCCGGCATTCTCATAGCGGCCGGCCAGCAAGTAGATCAACTGCTTCCACAACTCGGGGAAGCCACTGAGCCAGTCGAGGATGTCGGCGTCCAGGATCTGCATGTAGATCAGAGCTGATGCAGCACCATGCAATTGGTACTCCCGACCTTTCACATACTTGAAGCGATATGGTCTAGCGATCGGGCCGTGCCAGGGATGCCAGAGCTGGCCACCCTGGAGCTCCACTCGGATGTCGACTGCTATCTTTCCGAGATCGTGGAGGAGGGCGCCATAAGCTGCTGCCGCAGTCCAAGCTTCAGCTTGTGCCGATTGCGACTCAGGCGGAGCTCCGATCGGGAGCAGGTGGGTCTGGCGTATCTTTAGCGCGTAAGCCACGATCTCCAGGCCATGATCCAGCAGGCCGCCCAAGCGGGCGTGGTGGTGGTTCTCTGAAGCTGGTAGCAACTGCACCAGTTCGGCATAGCGCTCGAGCGGCTTTAGGTAGAGGGTGTTGAACTGGGGGCGTGACAACGATGCGCGGCGCCAGATGTTCTCCAGCAGCTCCTGACGGAGAGGGCTCTGAAGCAGAACTGTTGCCTTCGTCGGCAAGTGGAAGCCTTGCGGAGATGCTTCTGACATTGGTTTGGCTGACTTGCGGCCCAACCAGGAGAGGAGGTGCATAGAGTGCTCCATGGGGTGTGCATGGAGCGGGCTTTTCTACCAATTGAGGTGGGTTATGTAGAGGAAAATAGAAATCCCCTACCTATACTATTCGTAGCAAAATGCCATCACGTTGCAGTATGTCACTTTTTCTTCGGTTCACTGTTGTACATATCCACGACTGCCAGTTTCGTACCGAAGCCATAGACCTTGCTTACCTTCATCGCCATCTTTATCTAAATATCTTATCTGGAAGGATATAGTCGCCCAGTGCTCTGTTGGGTCTAGGTCTACTCTAAAATTTTTATGCTGTTGCCTACCAATATCACCTAAATCCCTAGCGGAGTCTAAGCATTCACCTGATAATTCTACGTTGAATGCTTTGCCGCCTCTATTAGTAAGTTCGAACGCAGCAAATTGTGATATACCCAGTGTTCCACCGTAAGAGATGCACTTAATTTTGAACATCGGTTTAGTCAATGGGTTCTTTTGTCGAGAGGGAGTGGGAATGACTGGCGCTGGCGTAGGAGTCTGCTGTGTTATTTTCTTTATGCACTTAGAGAATAGAGCTTTGATCCTGCTCGAGATCCATAAAGCTATTATTCCAATGGTCATTACGATTGCTAAAAGAAAGGGGACGCCTGCGCCGCTAAATATTACGTCAAATTTATTAATAATAAAATTTGTGAGGGGAGTGAATATTTCCATTGTTCCGGTTGTGTCCTTAGATAAATCCGCTATGCGCTTTCTTGGCCTTTTCGGGTAGGGCTTTTACCATTCTGTCCCATTCCATTACCCCTTTCAGCCCATTTCCTTTTGGGCCATTCCCCTTTAGGTCTGGTGTAGGTGCTGCAGATGCATCGACACCTCCATGGCATCATGGAGTATCCGGACAATTTCGATCACCTGGTCGTCCACCTGGCGGTAGAACACAATGTGTCGAGGGCGAATCACACGGTCCGTTGCCACTTCGAGCCTACAGAAGTAGAGATGTAGGCTTCTAAGCCCTGGGGCAAGCTCCTCTCGCGAAGCACTGCCCACCCGACCAGGTTCCTCTGCGATCGACAGGAATGTGGTCTGCAGCAGCCCTTGGTAGCGTCGACGTGCGCCTTCGCCAAACTTCACTTCGGTGAAGCGAAGAATGTCCACGATGTCAGTGCGTGCTTGACGTGAGATCCTGAACGCCATCTTCCTCATTCTTTCTTACTCGCCACCTGGCCCAGCTCATCGAGATAGGTACCAAGCTGGTCTGCATCAACCTCATCAAACTCAGCCGCTTCGAGCTGCATCAGACCAACCGAGGTGGCGTTCCGCAGTGCTTCAAGGCGCGCTGACTCTTCAGCCTCATGCTCGAGCACCATTCGTAGGCCTGCGCGCACGACCTCACTGAAATTCTGATACCGGCCCGATTTCACGAGCGCTTCAATGGACTGCTCCATCGGGTTTGGGACGACGATATTGTGGGTGGCCATGGGGCTGCTCCAACGGAAAATTAGGTATGGCGTTTTATGCCATATGCCTTGATAAATTGCCAAAGGTATCGTATATATGATGGCAAGGTGCTCTCAGAGCAAGGAGATAGGATCATGACCTCAGCCGCTTCGACGACATTCGCTCACCGCCTTGGTCGGGCCGTGGGGCTTGCTATGCGTTTCTGTCTTCATGATCGCAACCCAAAGATTCGTTGGACGAAACGTGCGTTGCTTGCTGTCGCGGCAGCGGCTTTTTTGGCGACGTCATTCACTTGGCTTGTTTCTAGCATCCTAAGCTTGATATGCGTGGCATTGTTCCTATTTGCATTGAGTCAAGTTAAAGGTTCTGAGGTTTTGGAGGGGTTCGTTCATCCCAATATTCCACGTAATGGGCCAAGTGGATATGGTTACTACGATGGATACGGTAACTTTAGAGGATCCCTTCATCCTGAGGATGACAAGTAGATTTAACGAGTGTGAAGGTTGAGGGGGCGTAAAGCCCCCTTTTCTATTTTTTCGATGTCATTGAGCCGATTGCTTGCTGCGTCAAACCCCCAGCTCTTTCACCAGCTCCTTTAAGGTCTCTCGATCCGCTAGTTAATCCTTCCAGAATGGATCCAGCGCTTATCCCTGCCCAGCTCAGGGCTGCTATCCAAAATACCGGAAGCATAATGAACATTGCGCCCATCACAAAGTTAAGGATCGCATCTTGAGTTGTGGTGTTTAATCCCATGACCGGATCGAATGACAGATGCGGAGAACCGGAGCCATAGAAGGCCTCAAGAATAGTGCTGTCAATCCATCGGGCTAGTTGAAACCAGAAGTCAACGAAGACCAGTGCAAAGAAAACCACAGACATAGTCATCGCGACTTTCAGTTGATAGGCCCCAATGATCAATACAATCGGGATGCAGATGATGAAAGCCATCTTCAGGAAGGCCATGATCATGGGCAATGCCTGTCGGACAATATCCATTGCTGGGAAGTAGGCGAGGGAGCCCAGAGCAACGCCTAGTGTCCCGCCGGCACGAGCCATCCCGTTCCACATTGTCCCATCGATCTGTCCGCCGTAATCCGTGTACACGTCACCATTGACCTGGCTGGAGGGCGATACGATCTGCCGAATCATCGAGTCGGTGACCTCTTCCGGCGACAACCACTTCGCCCAGCCAAGGAACTGATTCATCAGGGTTGGGTCGACCTGCGCCTGGAGGCGATCGCGAAGGCCGATCATACCGTCCGACCACCACTGCCGGCAGGTGGGATACCCACCACCACCCGTGACCTGAGGCAAACCGTCATCACGTTTCACGTCGTATGGCCAGGCTGCTCGCGGGGTTCTCGAATAGTCGGTGTCGTAGTAACCGGAGGTGTTCAGCAGATAGCGTGAGCCGATCCAGTTGAGGTCCTGGAGCGCCTTTGGATCTTTGGCGATGGATCCGATGTCGGGCTGACGCATGAACAGACGCGCCCTCGAAGGGCCGAAGCAGTCATGGCTGAAGTCAGCGACTTCCTGGGCAAGTAGGGGGTTGTTGATCCGAGTCGCATCGACATCCATCCGCATCTGCCGAAGATCGGTACCACACGGGATCGCTGCTACCGCGCCGCTGTTGAACCCCTTGGACAGCGCGTGCATGAACGCCCACCAGACAGGGATCCTAGCGCTCTTGCCCGCCAGGGAGCTGAAGGTGGTGCTCCAGCTCGTCTCTGAGGGGGCCGGGGTCATTACCTGGCACTGTTTAGCGCGCTGCTGATCGAACGCGAGGGTATCGAAGCCGACCGATACCAGTGGAATCGCGCACATCAACACGACGACGTAGCCAACGTAGAGCTTCGTTTCGATACGGGCCAGTGACAGCACGCCCTTGTTGCCCTCGTCAGCGCCTTCACCGCGGACCTTGATCCATTCTTGTGCCACGATGATGATGAAAGGCAGGGCGAAGAGACCCGAGTCCGAGATCATGTCCCAGATCCCGTTGTTGATCAGCCAGCCCACGATGGTCAGGTAATACTCTAGGTAGTCATTGGTGTAGAGCGTCATACGACCTCCAACCAGGCGATCGGGGCCTTGGCGATTTCAATAATCACGAAGAGCAAGATGACCAGGCCTTCTACCCGCCGGCGGCGATTCGAGGTCACATCGGACTGGTCCAGCGGAAGGCGATCGCGCACTTTCAGCCAGCCCACGATCACTACGGCATAGAGAAAGATCCTCCAAGCCAACAGCATCAGATAGTTGTCACCACGCCACCTGAGCCAGTTCTCGAATACCCCGAGATGATTCAGGGCAATCACTCCAAGCGCTACGCTCGCCAGGAGCATGATCAAGCTGACGAGAAGACCGATCCCTACCTGCTTGAGGAGGGTGAATTTCGCATTCTGTTGTTCCATGAATTACTCCTTGCCAGCTGGGCTTTGCAGCTGCTGCAGGCGGTTCGTTTCAGGGGCGGCGTGATAGATCGAGCGGGAGTTTTCGGCGCGTGACTTGCCGCGCTCGATGATCGCCATCGGGCTGTTGCTGGACAGTTCACGGCGAAGATCCAGTTCCATCTTGAGGTTCTCGATTTCCTTCTGCAGGACCTCGGACTGAGTTCCCACAGCCGTGGTGGCAAGCTGGTTCGAGGCCACGTTCGACTCTTTGGAACCAGAAATGAGCATGCGGTTGAGCATCAACGATTTGCCTAAGATCTCCGAGAGCGCCACTTCCGATGCGAGCCGTTGGGCGAGTACGGCCTGGTCACGTTCATCGCGTAATGCAGTGATTACTCCGCGGGTGATCGGCAATGGGTCGCTGCCCGCTTCTCGAAGTTTCTCGGAGATGATTTGTGCACCGGGTTTGAGAAGATCCTGCAGGGCCGTGAGCTTCTGTTCGTAGGTTTCCTGGATCAGCGGAGTAAGGCCTACACCGGGAGTGGAGGTGCCGCGACAGCCTTGGCAGGTCTGAATCTCTTGTTCACCCAGCACACGGTTCGCAAATTGCGCCGCTTCTGCAGGTGACTGCCAATAGCCGCAGACCAGGCCATTCGAACAGCTGGACTGTTCAATGCTCGAGGTCTCTGTTGCCGGACGATTATTGAGCAGGTTGTAGCCTGCCTTGACGATGTCACCCACCACCTGGATGGGCTTCTGCCCCTCACCGCCGGCCTGTGTACCACCGACCCAGGTGACGCCGGCATTGCCAGATCCCGCTTCGACGCTGTTTACGACAGCCACAGCGTCAGCGTTGCCGCTGGCCAGCGCTTGGCCCATCTTCTGTCCTTCTGCGACTTTGCCCCAACCCTGACCGCCCGCGATATCGGCCATGCGTTCAGCCATTGCACGGCAGGTGCCTTTGGAGCGGTCGTAGTCCAAACGGGCCTGCAGAATGCCATTGGTAATCAGGTTGTAAAGTTGTGGATTGGCGCGCTGCAGTTGCAGCGCCGGCAACGACATCACTGCACCTGTAGCGTTCTGTATCACGTTTCCCATGATCTGTTGAAAGCCCTGAGTAGCACCGTTCAACTGGTTCTCAAGGGTGTTGTTCAAACTCATGTTTCCGCAGATCAGGTTGTTCTGCCAGCCGGCGCCGACAGTGATGCTCTCCATTTGCCCCGCGCTGCCCATAGTGACGGCGCTACCGCCGCCAATGCTGTAAAGCACGTCATCGCCAATCACGGATCCCTGGCTTTCCACCTTGATGGGGTCTCCAGTCGCAGCAAATGCGGCCGTGCAACACAAACTGAGGGCAAGCCCAAAGGCCTGGGTCAATGTCTTCATGAAGGTCTCCCGTCTAAAGTTCGTCATTGGAAGTCGGTGCTGCCGAGGAAGGTTTGGCCGCGGCGTTTGCAGCAGGAGTAGGGGCGCCACAAGGCCCACGCGTAGGCCTCGTCCACAGCCTGGACATTCGGCTCGTTGTTCGGGAATACGGCGCAGGTTTGGCTCAGGGTGGGCGTGAGCTGCTGCCATTTGCCTGTTCTGGCATCACCTTCGAGAAGGTCGCCTGCTGGCCAGTACCCGGGCTTGGGGAGTGCTCGCATGGGCCTGTAGATATGAGGTTGGCCAATGCGGGTGGTGATATCGCCAGCGCGTTGCGCTATTACAGCGCCGGCCTTGAAGTCGTCGGCCTGGAGAACAGTTCCACTGCGCGGATACACGTTCCCCCAGAGATCCCCTGACAAGGTTCCACCTACCTCTCGCCTGCCAGGTACCAGGGATTCGGGGTATACAACTTCGGGAATACCGTGGCGCCAGGCGAGGAAGTCGAGGGTGCTGACCATGTAGGGCATTAGCGGGCTTGTTGCTCCTTGGCACGAATAGCCATAGGAGCTGGCGAACCTGTTGAACATCACGGCACCTGGATGGCCAATGACATCGGCTTCCTTGAACTTCGTGATGTTGTTTTCGGCGTTGTGATTGGTGGTGCCGTCATTACCGCCCTGGGCGGCGACGGTTGGAGTGCCGAGAGGGCTCATCTCGGTCCACGGGTTATCGCCGGTATTGGCGTAGGCCGAGACCACTGCGTCGGGGATGTAATGGCGGACCTTGGTCGACGTCTTCACCGAGCAGCCGAATGGGGTACACAGCAACCAGTAGCAGATCCCGACTACCTTATATTCCAGGCACGTCGGCGACAGGGCGGAGGCGCTGATGGCCGCCGAATTGATTGCGGCCGTAGCGGTAAATGAGGCAGTGGCCACCGCGATGGCCAGCAGTCGGCGAGGGGCGTTTTTCATGGGTGCCCCCGGGCTGCTTCGATCTCCTTGATGGCGGCTGCAACGTCAGACTGGCCATAGACCACGTACTGCCGATCGATAACCACTGCCGGCACCTTCGTGATCCCAATGCTCCAGGCGTCGGCAGCACCTTGCTGAGCGCGGGCGAGCTCAGTCAGTAGTCGTGCGCCCTCTGGACTATGCAGCAGCTGCTGCGCGGCCTTAGTGGCTTGTTGTGGGTTGGAGGGCAATGATCGAGACAACTGCGCCTCGAGGCGCTGTTGGTCATCCAGACGGATGAGGCGTACACCTGTTGGTACGTTCAGTGGATGCGCTGAGTCGGTGATTGCCCAGGTTTCAGCCTGGACGCTGCTGACGGAGGCCAGGACGCCGAGTAGAGCAGCTGCAGGCCAATAGTGCTGGAAAGGGGGCATGGTGCTGCACCTGGTGGTTGAACAGGTACAGCACACCGCATCTGGTCAGTCTGCGCAGTAGGAAATCGATACCCGCTGTGCTGTGAATTTCTGCTTGGGAACTGGCAGGTGAGAAATTGAACTCCACTTGACCCGCTTCAACTTCACTGACCAGTCAGTTGCATTCGACTTGACCTGCGCACCTGTATGCCCTTGACCGGCAGGGGCCGACCCATTGCGGTCGTTCGTGAAGGGTAACAAACGCCGGTTAGCGACCGTCCATCGTATCGAGTCCATCCTGTTCTCCCTTAACGCGGAGGACAACCCATGAAAACCGCTGCTACATACACCCATCGCCCATGGAGCAAGGGAAAGCTAGTCGGGTAGAAAGCCCCGCTCCGACTCAGAGATATCTGGGCCATCCGGGTAAGGCTCCAGATCGCGGAGAAACCCTAGGAACCGGGGCGATTCATAAAAATTCTTTCATTTTACTGTCAAGCTCATCGCATAGGGTTTTTTCGCTAACACAGTCGTGTGCTTTATGGTTATGTGCTTTCAGCCAAAAATCAGACGTCTTTCTGCCAACGTCAGTTTGCGCGAGAACAGGATCACTGCAACCTGCGATCGCAGATGTGCGTTGATTGACAACGTATCTCTTCAATTGGCGCTGGAACGACGTTGCCCGTTGGGCTTGCTGAGTACGGAGGAAATTCAAGCTCTCCTAGAGCCGCTCAGATGAGTTTGAGTTAGTCGAGATGACCCAACCATACGCTTACGCGCAAAGTGTCTATAGAGTCTTGCGCAATTCAGTTCTTACATCTAGATTCAGGGAATTTTTTGCAGCGCCGATAGCTGGCGTGGCGAGCGTGCAAGAACTAGATTGGCTTGGCGCGGGCCAAGCGTCCAAGTAATAACGAATCATTAAGAGGAAGGAATGAGAGTAATGACGCTTAGAAGTCTGAATGTTGGCCCAAGAGCAGTGCTGGGTTTCGCTGTCCTTGCGTTCTTGGTGGTGCTCCTTGGTGCTTTTGCCTTGCTAAAGATGTCGGAGATGAGCGCGTCATCTGCAGTCGTCAATGAGAACGCGCTGCCCAGCATCGTCGCCGTGGGACAATTGCGTGCGAACCTGATGACCGTGCAGACCTTTACTGCGCGCCTGTTGCAACAAGGCCAAGCGGACCAGCGCCAGCAGCGTTTGCAGCGGATTGAGGAGTTAAAGGGGAAATTGGCCTCGGCGAAGTTGAGTTATGAACGCTTGATCTCCAGCCCGCAGGAACGTGCGAAGTATGACGAGTTCGTTCAGGATCTAGGCCGCTATCTTGAGGCGGAGGGCAGGGTCGCCGAGCTGGTGCGGGCCGATTCGCTGGATGCCGCCCTGGATCTCGCAGCGAGCCAGATGAGGAGCTACGATAACAAGCTTGATGAGCAGCTCAATGAGTTGATGGCTCTCAACGAGGCTGCTGCCACGAGCGCCGTGCAGCGATCATATCAGGCGGTGGCGTCGGCGCGTAGCGGGGTCATAGTGGCGATCGTGGTAGCACTTGTGATTACCGTGGTGCTAGCCCTGCTGCTGACCCGCAGCATCGTCACGCCGCTGAACGAGGCGCTGAAAGTAGTCGAAACGATAGCCGCCGGCGACCTGACCCAAAGCATCAGAGTCGAGGGCAGCGATGAACCCGCGCGACTCCTGCTGGCCATGCAAAGCATGCAACAGAATCTGCGCACAACCATTCACGGCATTGCCGATTCTTCCAATCAGCTGGCTTCGGCCTCGGAGGAGCTCAGTGCCGTGACCGAGGATGCGACCCGCGGCCTGCATCAGCAGAGCAATGAAATTGAACAGGCAGCCACGGCGGTGAATGAAATGACTACGGCGGTGGATGAGGTCGCGCGTAATGCGGTGAGTACCTCCGAAGCCTCGCGCGAGTCCGACCTGACGGCTCGTCAAGGTCGTGAGCAGGTGATCAAGACGGTCGATGCCATTGTCCAGCTGGCGCAGGATGTGACTACTACCTCTACCGAGATTGAGCATCTAGCGGGGAAGGTGCGCGATATCAGCCAGGTGCTCGATGTGATCCGCGCGATTGCCGAACAGACCAACCTGCTAGCGTTGAATGCCGCTATCGAGGCCGCGCGGGCTGGCGATGCAGGGCGGGGATTCGCCGTGGTGGCCGACGAGGTACGAAAGCTTGCGCATCGTACCCAGCAGTCGACGCAGGAAATCGAGCAGATGGTCAGCGGCATTCAGCAGGGCACGGAGAAGGCGGTCAATGCCATGCAGAGTAGCAACGGCCGAGCAGAGGAAAGCCTGGAGGTGGCGCGTGCGGCCGGCAAGGCTCTGGATGAGATCACGCTGGCCATCAGCCAGATCAGCGAGCGCAACATGGTGATCGCCAGTGCCTCGGAAGAGCAGGCGCAGGTGGCACGCGAGGTGGATCGCAACTTGGTAAATATCCGCGATCTGGCGCTGCAAAGCTCGGCCGGAGCCAACCAGACCAGCGCGGCAAGCCTGGAGCTGTCGCGCCTGGCGATCGACCTGAACACCATGGTAGCGCGTTTCACCGTGTGAGCCTTGCCGATCGATAGGGTGTATCGCTAAGGGCGCCTAATTGGCGCCCTTAGCGTTTATACGGAAGTTCATCGGCCGATAGCTGTCGGTTTTACCGGTTGCTTTGCGTCAACCGCCGCCGATGAGGGAAGCAGTTCTGCACTGTCGAAGCTACTGGTTGCTCGCGCATTCCCATTGTCCACCGCTCACCTTAATAACTGTTGGAGACGATCAATGCTGCACTCTTCCCGAATAGTGCACGGCAGTTCCATACGTCATATAATCCTCCCGAGTTCAACCTCTACATCAAACGATCTTAAGATACCTGATCGACTGTATGGGTTTCTACAGAGCGACACCGGGTCGGGAATGTCAGACTACTTCGCCACTTCATGATAAGCGAACTTACCAATCGTGCCCTGGCGCAGCGACAGCCCCTTGTCTTTCAGGTAGGCATTGATGGTCTCCTTGATGTCTGCCGCCAATTGGGACTTCTTCAGCAGTTGCCGGAAATTCGTGATCGTCGTGTTTTGGGGATCGGGTTGTCCCGCCGGCGTCGAAAGTTACGGTTCGTTCATCTACAGCCTTGAGGCACCAGGTGCTGCCGCTGACCACTTCCCTAGACCAAATAGGTAGATCTTACTCAATCGCTTGCTACAGATGGGCGCAGCACACAGGAAACGCTCTCCGCCTCGAATTTCTAGCTTACTTAGGTCCGACATCGCAGACGTATGTATACGCCATCGGGTCGTGGTAACCTACAACGGGGGTTAAAACCCTCTTCAGATAGACCTCTAACTCTCGATCGCACCTAGCATCAGAAGTCGAAGGTCCTTATCGAACCTGTGTAGGCTTACGACCTCATCGAAAGAGGTGCCTGCTGCGAACACATCCTGGTGAAGTGGCTTGCTGCTGATCGGACGAGTCTTCGCCTAGTTGGTCACCGGATTAATATCGAACTCACGTGCGGGATACCAGTAGCCGCTTGTTCGGTAGTATCCCAACTCAGCGAGCTCCCGCTCTGCTCGAACCGGATCGGCGACATGCATCCTGCGCTGCCGGATAAAGACCACGAGGTCTGCATAGTTTCGAAACGGTTTCGGAGACAGCAAATTCCATTTCCCAGACATAACAAGGCCCGAAAGTAATGCCGGACTAAGCCAGCATCAGGGGATAGGGGGCGAGTAGAGTAACCATAACTTTAGTATTATTCATCGTCAAACCAAATCGGTGACGACAGTAACGACGAATCGACGCTGCAACGGTGAACGAAAAAGCAGTCGTATTCGTGGACAAGTTTTTCGTGGTTCGAAATCACCTACCTACCCCGGCTGACTCGGCTGTCCCAGACCGGTCCCTGCTTTAGCTGGGAAGACGAAGCAGTGAGGCATTGGCTCGCTTGATCATGTCGATCAGCTCCGCAGTGCTCACCAAACCATCGAAATGCAGTCGCTCCGCTTCTTGAAATGCGTAGTCGTAGCATGACTCATCCCGGAAATTGACACCCAGGTACTCATTTACCCACTCCCGGTATGCAGGTGATTCTGTTTTTTGACTCGGCATTCCTACCTCCACTCCGCCAGCTTCCATTCTAATTGATCAGATTCACCACTCAGACCGCAAGAATTTTTCTCTCAATAAAATCCACGGCGCTCAGACGCCCAGATAAGTATTTCTTGAGGCAGCCCCTCACTTGGTCTCGGCATTCTGGCGCCCACAGTCAGTCGTCGCAGAGCCCAACCGTGAACAAGCCATCGCTCCTCTTTGCATCTTCTCGCCGAATCCTGCTTGGTGCGCTGATCAGCGTCAGAGGCGGCTTTTCACTAATACCCAACGCTCAGGCAGCCGGTGCATCAGAACAGGCCAACACCGAGGTGATGATCCGCCACCTGAACGTGCTGGAGGACTCGGCGAGTCGCAGCGCTAAGATCTCCAGCGAACCTGGCCAACGCTACTACTTCGACGATGAACGCCTGGCCGGTGAGATCCAGCGCGTTCACCAGGGTCTGCGGGATTACCTGACCCCAAGCCGCGCACAACTACGGGAAGTGTGCTATCGAAACCCAGCGGCCGCCGAGGTGGCGATTCCCTACCTGTCGTCTGGATGATCTTCCGTTTCGTGACGAGCGGACAGCAGCTGAACGTGCGCTGGAGCCGTTTGTCTTTCCCGGCGAGCCTGTGGACGAATATGAATTTGAAGCTGGCCGCTGGGCGGCATTGGAAGAAAAACCGATTCCGGAAGACAAGCGAGGTTCATTAGATTGGCTGGCTGAGTACGTCATGAGTGGGCCTTACTGCAATGCATCAGGGCACATGTCGACTGGCCAGATAGATAAGGCTAGGTCCCAGGCAATCGCTTATGCTGAAGCACTAGACCTGTTCGATCCGATCCGATCCGACCCGATCCGAATCGCTGTTGCGGGGCGCCGCCAGTTGGTTTCCACAAGATCGACGAGGCATTGGAAGCGGCCATTACCGAGGAACGCAGTTGTTGTCAGACGATTTGAATGCGCCGAACTGACTCGCGTGGTGTTCAACTTGCTGGCGATGCCGCTCCAACGTTCTTTGTGTGCCCGTTCTCGAAGGGTACTGTTCCTTGACTGCTTCGCAGGTAACCTTCGACGTTGAGCTGCCTAGATCCAAGCCATGCCTAAATCTTGCACTTGACTATGGGCAGCTACTAGTAAAAAAATTGGCTGAGATGGCGTAATACTAGCTATCGAATAAGAACCGCCTTTAATCGCAGGACTCGAGTGACTCCCTTGGTGCAGGCTGCCTACCATGTTGAAGCGTATAAATGCCTCAGATCTATGCATTGGGATGTACATCAATGAATTGTGTGGTTCCTGGATGCATCATCCTTTTTGGAGAGGGCGATTTCTGCTCAGTCGTGAGCAGGATCTCCGGCAGATTCTCAGCTCTCCCGTGACCCAAGTATGGATCGATACCGACAAAGGGCTCGACGTGCCGCCCCGCGCTGGTAGCTTGTCGCCAGAGGTAACAGGGAGACAGGCCGATGCGTATCTAAACGACATTGCCGAGACCTCCCACATCATCCGCTCAAGCATGGTGGATGAACTGGCCGCAGCCCTGGGGATTTGCGAGCGCTCAAAGGTCGCTGTGGCGGAGATGTTTAGCCATGCCCGGATGGGCGCAGTGATTGAACTCGAGGCTGTCGCACCTGTGGTCTACGATATAAGAAGATCAATTGACCGGCATCCCAATGCGCTAATCAGTTTGGCTAGGTTGAAAACGGCAGACGAATATACCTACCTGCACTCCGTGGCGGTATGCGCCTTAATGATCGCACTCGCTCGAAAACTCGGTTTATCTGAGGAGCTAGTGCATGAGGCGGGTATTGCCGGCCTGCTGCACGACATTGGCAAGGCTGTGGTTCCAGATGCAATTCTAAACAAGCCCGGCAAGCTTGACGAAGCCGAGTTCGAACTTATCCGCCAGCATCCACAAGCTGGTGGTGAGATACTGATACACAGTCACAGCGTTAGTGCATTGGCCGTGGATGTCTGTATGCACCATCATGAAAAAGTCGACGGCTCCGGTTATCCCTTTGGGCTTATGAACGATCAGATCAGCCTGTTCGCTCGTATGGGAGCAGTCTGTGATGTTTACGATGCTATCACCTCGGATCGCCCTTATAAAAAGGGATGGGGACCGGCCGAGTCGATTCATAAGATGGCAGGCTGGCAGGGTCACTTTGACGAACACATCTTCAGGACTTTTGTGCGTACCGTAGGAATCTACCCTATCGGCTCCCTAGTCCGCCTCGAAAGCGGTGTGCTGGGGGTAGTGGTCGAGCAGCATGAGGTCTCTCTACTGACCCCAAAGGTCAAGGTCTTTTTCCTGATTAAAGGCCTTATACCGATCCTACCTAAAATCATTGATCTCGCCAAAATGGTCGGTACGGATCGCATAATTGGGCGTGAATCCCCAGAGAAATGGGGATTTCGCAACATCGAAGAGCTGTGGAAAGGACCTTTCTAGGGAAATACTGAAGAAGATTTTCTGATTTTGGCAAACTGCCCGGACTCCACCCGCCGAGTTTTTCGATGAAGCAAATGACCTTCGCCGATGCCGAGTACGCCGGCAAGCGTAAGCAGACCCGCAAAGAGTTGTTCCTGATCGAGATGAAGCAGGTGGGTAAGCAGCCAGCGAACACACCTTCACCATCGCCCTTATCGCAAGGATCACCATGCGCCAGCGCACCTCTTATCCCAAACCCTTCAGAGCCCAAGTCGTCCAGGATTGTCTTCAACCTGACGTGTCGATAGCCAGCATCGCACTGCGCCATGGCATCAATGTCAACTTGGTGCGCAAATGGATTCCGCTCTATCGTGACTGCCAACCTGACGCGTTACGATTTCAGCCCGAGCCGTGCGCCCGAACTATAATTTGATTGGTCTTTGTGCAGTTACCAATGAACAATAATCAGCCCAATCCATCTCAAGCATGCTTGCAAGTTGGCCATGAGCTGCCAGCAGCGCAATGTTGAACTGATCGACGCTTCGAGATGCACAGATGACCTCCAACTCCCACTGTGCAATGTGTAACTGGCGCGCGACCTGACTCATGCGTTCTTCCCGGTGAGCTGAAGGGGTGATGACGTCGTCCATAAGGCGTTCAAGCTTGTTCAGCCCATGGCTGTGCGCAACCATGGCGGCCAATTGGCACGCGACATCTGGACAATGTGGAGCACGTACGTCTTTTAGAAAATCGAACATGGCTGACGTGCCTCTTCGAACGAACGCTGTAAAGCGGATTTCCGTATTCGGTCCATTACCAACCCTGCCAGTTCGTCGGGACGAAACTTGGCGAGAAACTGGTCCGCGCCGACTTTTTTCACCATGCTTTCATTGAACGCGCCGGAAAGGGAGGTGTGCAGCACGATGTGCAAACTCGACAAATGAGGGTCTGCGCGAACCTCGGCGGTAAGTGTGTAGCCATCCATCTCCGGCATTTCGATGTCAGAGATCATCATCAGCAGCTCCTCGGGCTGTTGCTTGCCTTCCTTGAGCATCTCGTTCAGCAATGAAAGGGCTTGGCGGCCGTCATTGCAGGTCAATACCTGTACCCCTACTGCCTGCAGGCAGCGGCTGACCTGTCGCCGAGCCACCGAAGAGTCATCGACGATCAGCACCCGGAACCGGTTCGCCTGCTGCCGAATGTCCTCATCAATGCTGCCATCGCTAAGGTATTCCGGGACAGGTGAAACCTCGTTGAGCACTTTCTCCACATCGATGATCTCGACCAGCTCACCATTCATATTGGTTACGGCAGTCAGGTAATTATGCCGGCCACTACCCCTGGGGGGGGGATGGATGCCTTCCCAGTTCAGATTGACGATGTGTTCCACGGAGCTGACCAGAAAGCCCTGCGTGCGGCCGTTGTACTCGGTGATGATCACGTAGGCATTCTCGCGGTCACGCAGCGCTCGCAGACCGGTGGCCTGCGCAAGGTCAAAGATCGATATTGACTTGCCGCGGACATTCGCTACGCCGCATACCACGTGGTGGGCGCCAGGCAGGTGAGACATTGGCGGGCATTTAAGAATTTCTCGTACCTTGAACACATTGATACCGTAGAGCTGCTTGTCGTCAAAACGAAACAGCAACAGCTCCAGGCGGTTTTTACCAGCCAGTTGCGTACGGCTGTCGACGGTTTCCAATAGACCAGCCATTTTTCACCTCGTGGATGCAGCTGGGTGTGGGTCAGCCGTTGAAGCGGGTGACCAATGCGTTGAGTGCGTGCGCCGTGTTCTCCAGGTCCCCGCCCAGCGCGCAGGAGTTCTCAGCGATATCGGCGTTCTGGTCCGAGACCTGTGCGATGCTGGTGATCTGTCGGGAGATTTCTTCCGCGACGTGGGCTTGCTCTTCGGAGGCAGTGGCCATTTGCTGGCTCATCTCGTGAATACGACCGACCGCAGTGTTGATACCGTCTAACGCCTGCTGGGTGCTGATCACCTGTGCAACTCCATTGACGGCCTCACCGCTACCCTGACGTGCGACTGTGACCGCCTGGTTGGCCACATCCTGAAGTGTCTGGATAATGCGCTGGATGGTTTGCGTGGACTCCTGGGTTTTGGACGCAAGTGCCCGTACCTCATCGGCAACCACGGCAAAGCCCCGCCCTTGTTCGCCTGCCCGAGCGGCTTCGATCGCAGCGTTGAGCGCGAGCAAGTTGGTCTGCTCGGCGATCGACCGAATCATGTTTGCCGCTTGCTGGATGGTCTGAGTTTCATTAGCCAGGCCTTCAACCGAGTGGCTTACTGCTTCCACCGTATCAGCCAGCTTCTCAATCACATTGCGGGTTTTTTGGGCTTCCTGCGAACCGGTTTGGGTTAGCAGATTGACTTCATCTGCTGCTTTGGCAGTGTGATTGATATGAACTGCTACTTCGGCAATAGACATCGCCATCTGGTTCATGGCAGTGGCAGCCATGTCGGCCTCATCACGTTGTTTGGTCAAGGCTTGCTCTGACTGACGCGACAGCGACTGGCTCTGTGTGGCGAGGGCAGCGGTCTGGTTGGCAAAGTCGCCTAACCGGCTCAATGCGGTGCGGATCTTGGCCTGCTCGCTGATCAGGATCATCTGTAATTGCCCGGCCATGCCACGCTCGTCGGTGTAGGTCCGGGCGATCAGTTCACTGTCGAAGCTGCCTGCAGAGACACTGCGAATACTGTTGAGGGTCCTGCGGGTCAACACTTCGGCAAGTCCTTGCAAGGCAAACATCCCGACTGCAGCAGTGAGCGCGCCAGGTATTGTGCCTGCCAGTTCGAAAACCCCTGCGCTGGCTGCAGTAACCAAGCACGGCGGTAACACCATTCGAACCCAGAAGCCGACACTCTCTCGTACAGGTCGGCTTTGCTTGCTGTCTTTGAGCCTGGCGTACAAATGAATCGCTCGTTGCACCTGCTCCCGATCAGGCTTTACCCGAACCGACTCATAGCCGGTGAGTACACCCTGAGCGAATATCGGAGTGACGTAGGCGTTGACCCAGTAATGATCGCCGTTGCTACAGCGGTTTTTCACCACTCCCATCCAGCTTTTGCCGTCCTTGAGATAGGACCACATGTGGGCAAAAACTGCACTGGGCATATCAGGGTGGCGGACGATGTTGTGAGGGCTACCGAGCAGTTGCTCGCGTGTGTAACCGCTTACCGCCACGAACTCGTCATTGCAGTACGTCAGTTTGCCGTGCAAATCGGTAGCGGAGATCAGACGCTGGCCTGCTGAGAATTCGAGTTCTTTCTGGGTGACCGGAAGGTTAGTTCGCATGATGCAAACCTCTGTGAACGCACTGGGCAATTTTTTGTAATGCTTATCCATTAGCTCAATTGCGCGTCCTGCAGTTTTCGCGAGCGGGTCGGTGAGGGTCTAAGTGGTGGCACCTACATGGCTGGGTTGATGAATTGGAGGTTAATTGATGGCCTTATGATGTCAAACAAGGCGAGGGAAAAATCTTGTTACACATACTCGAATTCTTACCTTTCGTTGAGCTGAATCAGTATTTAGCGAGCTAATCATTGGTAAGGACTACCCATCTTCATCCGAGAGTTAAAAGCAGCTGCTAGCCGGTGAGATTTGCAAATGGATGTTATTTGCCATGGCTCTAATACAACCAATTGACGGTTGGCAATGTACAAAAGCTTTCTAAAATGAACCGACGAAGGGAGTTTGTATTTCTGGCCCATTGGCGATAAAAGTAGTGTCTAATGGCCACTATCGTTCGTGTCAACGGGCATGCAGGAGGCGAAATGAGCAAGGGCCCTGGTCGGATCCTGTTGCGCCAGTGGATGTGGCGAGCGTTCTTGCGCAGTGCGCTTATTCCCTTGATTCTCGTTGAGACAGTACTGATAGGTTGCTACCTGTTCACCAACCAGGCTATTCGGGATGCCCAGTTGGGCTATCTTGATCGCAGTGCCAGCCACAGCCTGTCTGCGAGTGCAGAGCAGAATGCGCGCATAGTCGAGAACCAGTTGAAACATATCGGTGATACCGCAAGCTTGCTTGCTCGGCTCACCGTACTTGTCTTGGAGCAACCGCTAGCAGTTTCCACGGAAACCCTGGCAGTATCCCCGCAAGGCGCTCGGTTCAGCCCTGCCGACCGGGGCGGTGCAGCGTCTTTCTATTCCTCGGCAACGCCTCTGGATCAGCAGGACCTTGATAAGGTCCGCCGTCTAGCATCCCTCGATCCCATGCTCAAGGAAATCAAGAGTCACGATTCAACCATCGCCAGCCTGTATTTCAACAGCTGGGACAGCTATAACCGCATTTATCCGTGGTTCCGCACTGAGGAGCAGTACCCGCATGACATGCGTATCCCGGACTTCAACTTCTACTACCTGGCTGATCTGGCGCACAACCCCGAGCGCAGCACCCGGTGGACCGAGGTTTACCTAGACCCGGCAGGCCACGGCTGGATGATGTCGGCAGTGGCACCTGTTTACTCCGGGGATTTTCTGGAAGGTGTAGTGGGTATCGATGTGACCATTGGCGGGATTTTGCCACAGCTTGAAGAGCTGAAAGTGCCGTGGGACGGCTACCTGCTACTCGTAGGGCGTGATGGGACGATCATGGCCATGCCCAAGAAGGCCGAACACGATTTTGATCTTCAGGAACTGATCGATGTGCCGAGCCAGAGCAAGCTCAGCAGCGAGCACTTCAAACCGCAGAGCTTCAACTTGACGTCGCGGGACGATACCCGGCAATTGGCGGCCCAGTTGAGCGAAGGTGGCTCCGGCAATATGCAACTGGCCCTTAAAGGGCGTGAGCATCTGGTGTCCTGGAGCCCGATTAGCAGTACCGGATGGCAGTTGTTGGCGGTGGTCGACAAGGAAAGTGTCATGAGCGCTACCAATGCGCTGGCTGCCCATTACCGCACGATTGGCTACCTCATGATCGGCGGCCTGGTCGTGTTTTATCTGGCCTACTTCAGTGTGTTGTGGGTGCGTTCCCGAAGGCTGAGTGAGCGCTTGCGCGAAACCATTGCTGACATCTGTTCAATGCTCAGAGAGATCGGGCGAGGGCATTGGCAGCCCGCGCGGGCCCGATCGCAGATCCAGGAACTGGATCAAATGGCCGGCGATGTGCTGACTATGGGAGGACAATTGGCGACCAGCGATTTGCATCGACGGATGGCCCAGCAGAGGCTGATGCTGATCATGGACTACCCCACCTCTGGCATGTGGGAGTTCCACCTGGATGATGACTGTTTGAGCCTGCATGGCGGGTTGTGCAAGCGACTGGGCTGGACAAGCAACCAGATTCCCCGGGAAGCGTTTTTGGAGAAACTTGATGCGCAAAGTGCCATGCAATTCCAAGGGGTGCTTGACCGCCTGCGCTCAGGGATGCAGCAGCGTATTGAGGTAGAGCTGAAGGTTTGCAAAGACGATGGCAGTGCGATATGGCTGTTGTGCCAAGGCCAGATGTTGGACGTCTCGGTCGACACCTGTCGAACGGCGCTTGGCACCCTAGTCGATATCGACATGCTCAAACTGGCCGAGGCGGATCTCAAGGAGCGAACACATCAAGCGCAAGCTGCGAATCAGGCGAAGTCGAGGTTTATTTCCAGTATCAGCCACGAACTGCGCACCCCCCTCAACGCCATTCATGGCTTCGGCCAGCTGTTGCAACTGCAAGTGCAGGATGCTGATGCCAAAGATCAGGCTCAGGAGATTCTTGCTGCGAGCAGCCACCTGACTACCCTGGTCGACGACTTGCTGGACTGGTCAAGCCTGCAGGCAGAACCGCAGCACCTCAGCCTGGTATCGGTTCAGGTCGCCAGTTTACTGGAGCACTGTTCTGAGATGATGGCTCCCCAGGCTATGGCAGCGGGGCTGGAACTGCGGCTTTGTCCAGTCCCCAGGGACTGGTGGGTGCACTCGGAGCCCAGGCGTTTGCGCCAGGTAATGTTGAACTTGCTTTCCAACGCCATCAAGTACAACCGGCCCGGAGGCAAATTGCTGGTCGGCGCCGAGTTGCTCCCTGGCGTTGTGCGTCTGTATGTCGAAGACGGTGGCATGGGTATCGAGCCTGAACTGCAGGCTGAACTGTTCGAGCCGTTCCAACGTTTGGGCAAGGAAAACACTTCGATTCAGGGTACCGGTATCGGGCTGGCGCTTTGCCGTGAGCTGGCGGGCCTGATGGGTGGCTCAATGGGGCTGCGCAGCACACCGGGTGAGGGCAGTCGCTTCTGGATCGAGTTGCTCGACGCCACACAGCTTGAGTGCCCCGAGGATGTGAGTAATTCGCTCGTCTTTTATGCTGGCAGTGATGCCGACATCATCACGCAACTGCCAGACTTGTTGAGCAGTCATACCCGTTTCGAGCATGGCACGCTAGACATGTGCCTGGTTCAGGCGCGCGAACAGGGTGCCCCCAACGTGCTACTGCTTGATTGTGATGGGGGCGAGGCACCAGCACTTGGGGCGTTGGGGCGAATCCGTCGCACCGCTGGTGCAGAATTCATGTCGCTAGTGCTGATCGGCAGCCAGCCGCGCAAGCTGGCGTTGCTGGGCGTTGAGTTCCAGGGCGTTCTTGCCAAGCCAGTGGTCCGGGAAGAACTTGCCGAATTGCTCAGGGCGTTATTGGAACAGGAGTTCTCCGATGTTCACTGACATTCCTGACGATGTGCGCATTGTCGTGATAGACGACGTCGCGGCCAACTTGCGTTTACTAGCCTCGAGCCTGAAAGCCTTTGGTTTGACCAATGTGGTGTCATTCTCGGAGTCTGCAGTTGGGCTGCAATGGCTGATCAACAACCCATGGGATCTCTTGCTGCTGGATCTGGATATGCCCGAGCCGGATGGTTTTCAAATTCTCGAGCGGTTGAAGGGGCGGGACCGATCTCGCCAGCCGATCATCATCCTCACCGCTTTGACCGACGCAGTTAGCCGACGCAAAGGGTTGGAATCAGGTGCCAATGACTACCTGCCCAAGCCTCTGGACTTGCCTGAGCTGGTATTGAGGGTTCGCAATTGCTTGCGCTTGGCTCAGGCCACCCGCCGCCTGCAAGAAGCCAATCTGAACCTGGAGTTGCAAGTGTTGCAGCGCACCGTGCAGCTACAGGACAGCTACCGTGCGGCCATTCGTGCGCTGGGCAGGGCGGCAAGCTATCGGGATAACGAAACTGGCGATCACATCCAGCGGATCGGTGATTCAGCCGCGTTGATCGCACACGCGATTGGGCAGCCTGTGAGCTGGTGCGAGCGCCTGAGAATGGCGGCGCCAATGCATGACCTAGGTAAAATAGGCATCCCAGACCACATCCTCCTAAAGGAAGGGCCCCTGACAGCGGAAGAGCGGCAAGTGATCATGGAACATCCGGGCATCGGTTACAGCATATTGCATAACGAGACCATGGATGAGTTGACCGAAATGGCGGCGCAAATCGCTTACTGCCATCACGAAAAATGGGATGGTTCAGGCTACCCGCGTGGCCTGAGCGGCGAGGCTATCCCCCTTGCTGCCAGGATTGTTGCCCTGTGTGATGTCTATGACGCGTTGCGTATATCCCGCCCGTACAAAGCAGCTTGGAGTGTAATGCGAGCACAGGCATTCATCAGGGAGCAATCTGGTCGGCATTTCGATCCCAATCTGGTCGAGGCCATACAGGGATGTTTTGAGCAAATTGAGAAGTACTTTGAACAGTCCAAAATAATTTCGGATGCGCCCAAAAGGGAAGAGCTTCACAGCAAGCAAGGGCAGTCTCGTGCGGCTGGGTCTGATTAAGTGAACCTCAGTAAAACATCAGCGTTGTAATTGCTTGTTAGTAAGCGCGGATGAAATGCAACTGAGGTTCACTCCAGCATCGGGCATTTGACTGCTATGGGTCGAAAGTGGTCTGTCGTGACCGGCTGCTTTCGACCCAAAGCGGTCGGTCACGGTCTATCTTCTAAGACTTGAGTCAGATTAATCGAGGCCTTGACGCATGAATTCTCTCTGGATCGCAGTGGCCATTTTTGGGTGCTTGGTTGCCGCCTCGCTTCTCATGATGCACTGGTACCCAAAGCTGGCATCCCACCATAGAGATGAAGACACAAATGCAGTAATTCGCCTAGTAGCTAATATTTTTGTGGTTATGACATCGCTGGTCTTTGGATTGATGATCA
>AZIG01004625.1_pt1 | contig 61747 bp, 56 predicted proteins | sample 359071 | NCBI WGS metagenome assembly AZIG01 (sample SAMN02429714, study PRJNA222667) | marine sediment metagenome | biome: Sediment sample; isolation source: enrichment culture of sample MGS-AQ(UA) from oil contaminated terminal site... | place: Jordan: Aqaba | collected 2011-05-15 | depth 18 m m | reverse complement strand
TCTGCGAGCGGCTACGGGGGCAGTTCCTGTGGCCGACTCACCACTTCGGCATGAAGGCCCACATCGGTGTGGATGACGAGTCGGGGCTGGTGCATAGCGTGGTTGGCACGGCGGCCAACGTGGCGGACGTCACCCAGGTCGACAAACTGCTGCATGGCGTGGAGAACGTCGTCTGCGCCGATGCCGGTTACACCGGGGTCGAAAAGCGCTCAGAACATGCGGGCCGCGAAGTGATCTGGCAGGTCGCGGCGCGTCGCAGCACATACAGAAAACTCGGCAAGAACAGCCCGCTCTACAAAGCCAAGCGCAAGATCGAAAAGGCCAAGGCGCAGGTGCGGGCCAAGGTCGAGCACCCATTCCGGGTGATCAAGCGCCAGTTCGGTTACGTGAAGGTACGCTTCCGCGGCCTGGCCAAGAACACCGCGCAGCTGATGACACTGTTCGCACTGTCGAACCTGTGGATGGCACGTCGACATTTGATTGCCACCGCAGGAGAGGTGCGCCTGTAATATGGGAAATGGCCATTGCGAGATGCTCGCGACGGCCAAAAAAGGAGGATTGAGTGGGCTATCTGTCCGGTTTTTGATCGATTGTCCGCTTTCAAAATCGGCAAGGGCTGAAGTTGGCGCGAAATATCCGGCTACTTCAGACCTTCCCTCGGTGATATTGGTTCTGCTTTTAACGATATGCCATTGTCGTGCCCGGTAGAAGGTAATTAGGGATTAAGCTGTACGATGGTGTGAGTATTCGGCGGTCACCCAGCCGAATACTTGATTATGTACGTGCCCTACAGCCTACGGAAGGCTGTTCTCTTATGTTGATCTTATTTGATGGATGCTTGAATATCGTCAGTACGGGAAGTGTCCCATGCCGAAGGTTCGTGCTCTGGTTGGCTTTATACGCAGATATTGCTCCTCCTTGGCTAGATAGCGCATTGTGTTTATGACGTTTTCGCAAGCCTGCGTATCGGCTCGCTTAATGGTGCCGATTCCGAGTTTTGTATATTTTTGTTTGTCTGCGTTGCAGTTGAAAAAGTAACCCCGTCCACCCGTTATTTTCTCCCAGAGAGCGCCTATCTCCTGCGCCTTGTGCCAGTCACTATAAACGTGCGCGCTGTTAAAGAAGAAGGCAGTATGGATGTGGAAGCCTTTGTTCTTGCCTTGCTCTACAGACCAAATATAGCCAGTTTCATATTCGAAGATCGGATTGCGTTCGCGAGATCTAATCAGAGTTGCTAAGTCTTTGAATAGATCTTCGATACGTAGTAAAGGGTCAACTATTTCCAAATAATGAAGGTCTACTCGAACGACGACAGTACGTGAGTAGCGGTTAAGTACTGCGCGGGTGTAGGTTTCCACGTCCGCTTCGCGCTGTCGTGCTTGGTAACTACGGTCACTCGCTTTGCGCCTGTATCCAGGCTCGCGCGTTAGCTGCCTGACTCTGTTTACTAACTTGTTCATAGAACTGTGAAAGCTGAGGTAATAAAGGCCCGTAGGGTCTAGGCATACGGGACCAACTGGGCTGCGCTCAAGACCGACTTCACTACAAGCTCTCCAAAATAATTTGAGGTGCTCACTATATTCGTAGTGGTCCGTGTGGATGCTGAGCAGATGCTGAATGTTGAAGAAAAGCCCAGACAGGCTGCTGAGCTCTATGTGCTCATAACCAGTGGTGCTCTCGGTAATATGAAAGGCTGGTTCGCTAGTGTTCTCAATCATCTTGACGATATTTTCGATCTGAATCGAAGCTCGTGATTGCGAAGTGTTGAATGGTGCTTTTGGGGTTTTGTTGTTCATGAAAGTTACTGATAAGTTGTGAAGACATATCAGTAACTTGTTGTGTAGGATTTTACTGGCTCCAGTGCTTTGCATGTGAGTGCGTGCTATTTTTTAAGTTATTGTTTCTTCTGGTAAGCTGTATTGTTAGATTGATGTGGATCAAAAGCTGGCCCAATATTAATAAAACCAAGTTACATTTTATTTTTTTATCGTGATGTTGGGGTGTCGGCCTGTGAGTTTGTCGTGTTTCTTTGGGGGATTACAAGTTTATTTGTGTGGGAGTTATCTGAGATCGCGATCGACAATCAGAGGTGACAAAAAATCGTGGAGGAGCCAGTATCGACAGCCGTTGATCTGTCCAAGCAGGGATATACTAATCGGCACCAACCAGAGCCAAAGGGCGTACCTCCAACCGTAAGCGCGCCATGAACCCCACATTCAAGACGCTTGGCTGATCCCGGATGCTGTGCTCCCGATTTCTTTCTGGAGCCCGCCCGCCATGATGCGCCCCGACGCCAAAGTGGAAAAAGTCTACCTCTACCCCAAGCCCGTAGACTTTCGAAAATCCATCGACGGCTTGGCCGCCCTGGTCGAACTGGACATCAAGGTGGCCGTGTTCGACCCTGTGCTCTTCGTCTTTCTGAATCGCCACCGTAATCGAGTGAAAATACTTTATTGGGGTGTGTCACGAACGCTGGCGTCAGCCAGCGATGCTGTATCAAAGATGGGAGTAGGTCTCCCGAAGTCTGCTTGCAGGAGCTGGCTTCAAACCACCCGGTGCTGCTGCGTCCAAAAGGCGTGGTGGTGAGCGACCGTTGGAAAAGGCGCCAATGAAGGCGTCAGGTACGTATTGAGAACCCGAAGCCATTTCGGTGGCACAAGAAGGCCGAGGACATCCTTGCCTCAGTCGCTCGCGCGGCGCGAGCGCTGGGCAAATGATTTTCAGTGGTATTTCTGAAACACCACACTAGCATCACAGCCAATGGCAGTCTATTGGACATTGTTAGTGCTCAAGGCAATCCCTTCCCGCCCCAGTTGTTTGACGCTGTACATGGCCTGGTCCGCCGCCTTGAGCAACGTATCGAGGCTCTGGCCATGGATCGGGCATAGCGAGACTCCGATACTGCAGGAGACGAACAGTTCTCCTGCGGTTGTCACGATAGGCTTCCCGATAGCCTCCAGCATCCTCTCCGCCATGATCGCCGCATCCTTGGGGCTGGCAAGATCCGTCATCAGAACAACCAATTCATCCCCCCCCGTAGCGCGCTACGGTGTCACACGAACGTACTTCCTGAAGCATGCGATCAGCCACAGCACGGAGAACCTGGTCGCCGAGCTCATGGCCGTACTTGTCGTTGATTTCCTTGAAATGATCCAGGTCGATCACCATCACGGCAAACGAAACCCCATGTCTTTTCCAACGCGAGAATGCCTGATCGAAGCGATCGGCAAAAAGGTAGCGGTTGGGCAGTTGGGTGAGCACATCGTGGGTTGCGAGATAGGCCGAGCGCTCGTGCTCACGCTCGGCAATTTTAATAGCCTTGAAATGCCGAATCAGTACAATCGGCATGAGAACGAGGGCCACGGCTAAAGCCGCCAAGATCATCAGCGTTTCCTTAGTAAGGACATCCGTTAGACGCAACTGGCGCTCAAACAACAAGGTCATGGGTTGCGAAGCACTCCTGATCTCGACTCGGTCGTTCAGACTCGGTAGGAATAGACGGTCCAAGAAGTCAACCTGCTCGGTCTCCGTTGAAAACACATTGTTTTCAGAACCGGCAGCGGTCTTCAGGACGGCACTGATGCCAACCAAGGGGTCTACATTCGCATGATTCACGGCCTCCAGTAACGAGCCCGTCTTGATTAATAGCAACGCCACCATGGTACTGCCGAAAAAATTGGGCCGAGAATGCTCTCGCGCCTGTTCCGGTCGACTGACTGATTGCATCAGAATGTAGGCGTTCCCGCCTTCATACATCGAGAACACCGGCGATACGACAGGCTTCAGATTATTCTGGGTCTGGGCCAGCGCGTAGGACAGATAGCCGACGGTTTCCAGTTTTACGCCGTATATCGCATTGGCTTCCGAGCGTACCGGATACATGAACAGCACAGGCCAAGTCTTGCCGAGATATACCTGGCGCTGGGCAGGTTGGTGGGTAAGACTCGGGAAATCCTTAAACTCAAAGTCCGGTCGCCAGGTGCGGCGCAACAGCGCTGCAAAGGCCGTCTGCTCGGACATGGGCATCCCCCGTGCTACCTCAAGCATGTAAATATGAGGGTACGCGGCCAAAACGGTTGCGGCATAGTGGGCCGCAGCATCCGCGTCACTCTGATCGACAGCCTGGAGAAATGCTGAGAAGCCCGCCAAGACAGCTTCATTGCTATCCAGTTGATTGCGCACGTCACTGGAAATATTCTGCACGTATTCGGAGAAGCGCGTTTCCCAGCGGTGAATCTCGGATTTCAACAGCAACTGGGCCGAGAAACCAATGAGGCCGACGGCCAAGATGATCAATCCCACGAGAGAACGCCGGTGATTAGTCAGCATCATTCCTATCCCACAACGCGTAAATGGCACATCGTGCCTTGGCCAGTTTCTATCAAGTCTATTGGAACTGAGACTGGATGCCTCGGATGCTGGTGATTGCTTGGGAGCATTGGGCTCACCGAAAAATTAAGTCGGCAGAACCTCTGCTTCTGGTTGATTGAAGCCATCTCATTACTCATTGCCAAGATGCATGTGGGTATCCAGTCGTTAGCTGGACTTAACGCAAAAAAATAAAGTGCCTCGTCAGCCGCCTCGGTGGCGGCCTTTGGACTCAGCCAAAGGCAACCATAGAGGCGGTTAGCCATTTTTTTTACAAATATCCTCGTTCGGCCAACGACACGCAACCTTCATGGCCAACCACCACATGATCCAATAGGCAGGTGCCGACCATGTTCAGAGCGTTCTTGAGGGTGATGGTCAGGGTCCGATCGGCTTGGCTGGGTTCTGGGTCACCGGAGGGATGATTGTGAACCATAATGACGGCCGCAGCATTGTGCTCCAAGGCGATCTTGACCACCTCTCTCGGGTATACGCTCGCGCCATCCAGAGTGCCTCTGAACAGTTCTCTAAAGCTTATGACCCGATGTTTTGAGTCGAGCAGCAGCAGGGCAAAGACTTCATACTCGTGGTACTGCAGCAGGGTTTGTAGGTGACTGAACACCTGCTTCGGCTCAGTCAATGCCCGGCCTTTAGACAGACGACTCATGGCCAGTTGTTGCGCCATCTGCAGGATGTCGGCCTCGGTGACGGGTGATTCCATGACGTAGGTGCCACTCGCTTCTCCGACTTTGAACTTGTGATATTTCATGACGGTATTCCTGTAAGAATGGGGAAGGCTGGGGAGGTTGAGCAGAGCGTTACTGGACGGAAGGCCTAGTGCTGTGCTCGATAGCCTGAGCCTCCAGCTTCTGAGCCAGTGAGGGCTTTGACGGCGCTGCCGGTTGGGCCTCTGCCTTGCTGGGTGGGGTTTCAGCAGTGGGAAAGAACTCCTCGACAATGGCGCCACTGTCCTCCTCGCTGTCTTCAAAAGCGCCATTGTTAAAACCTTGCCGGGCTGCGTGATCCAAGGCGCTCTGGTCAAAGCCCGAGGCTTGCCTGGTTTCCTCCAGTTGCTTGGCGGCCAATAGGGCGTCTTCTAAACTCAGTCCACTGCGCACCGTGATATCGACGTAGAAGATCGGCGTGCCGTGGCTCTGACGGGTGGATTTGCCACGCAGACGCAGCTCCAATGGCAGGCAGGCCAGGCGATTGCCAGAGATGGCTTGCAGGTAATGTAGGCGCGCTGCCAAGGTGCGGATGCTATTGAATCCAGTGGTGCGGAAGACAAAGCTGCCCAGTGGGTCGTCATCACCAATCACCACGTTTAGCCGACCGTAAGGCTTGCAGGCATTGCCTTGGGCCAGTGGGCAGCCATCGGGTGAAGGGCAGGGCAGCGACTGGATACCGTCCTTGGTCAAACGCTTGCAAGTTTCACCATTGCCGACGCACAACGGCCTGCCGGTAGTACGGTCGAACAGGCTGTAGTCCGCGCGGAAGTTGAGGTCCGGTTCGTTGAACAGCAAACGAATCGGAATGCTGCGCAGCTTGCCGTCCTGGCCATTGCGCAGTTCCTCATTGAGTGGGTGCAGCAGCCAGCCGTCTCGGCTTTGGACTTGCGAGGTGATGGTGAACTGATCGTCCTTCTCCGGCAGGCGCTTGCCGTTTTTCTCGACGACTTTGCCGATGGAAATGCGACCGAGCACCGGCGGGGTGATGGCAAAACCTTTGAGCATGGCGGTTATCCTTGATCTGAAAATAAAAAAGCCACCGGGACATGAGCGGTCCGGGTGGCTAGGGTTAGCAGGTTGTTTCAGGCGATCAGGAAGCGACGAGTGCCTGCTTTGGCCTTGGGGTAGCGAGCCTGCAGGTAGGGTTTGTCTTTGAGCATTTGTTCGACATCCAGACCGATGCTGTCCTTGGACTTCTTCCAGCTGATGTAGCCTTCAGCAAATTCGGCACGGGTGGATTCCCCCATGGCCTGCTGCAGAACCTGCTTGAGCTGCGCTTCACGTGTCTCCTGCTGGGCAATGGTTTGGCGAATAGACTTGAGTTCCAGGAAGGTGCTGGTCAGTTCCATGTGCTGGCTGAAGTCCAGGGTCTGCCCGTTATCCTCGGGGTAGAGGCAGCGCAACGCCGCTTCCGCAGACGCTGTGCCATCGGCCGGTGGCGGGGTGTCACTGACGACGTAATCCCAGAACAGCCGTTCTAGGTCAATCAGCCGCGTAATCAGCGCCTCGTCGCGTGTGATGCGATGGATTTCCAGATGCTGGCCACCGAGCAGCACCGCCACATCAGCGGCCTGCTTGCCAGTGACTGCAAGCTGGTGCATGACTTGCAATTGCACATAATCGGGTACGCCCTCTTTCCAGAGGCGTGCCCCGTTTATGCCGGCAGTCTTGCACTCTAGGATCTGCACATCGTCGGTACCGATCACCTCGCGGTCGATATTGGCGAGCATCCAGGGCAGCGCCGGATCGGGATGCTGCAGCACCGCGTTGATCCGTCGGACCTTGTGCTGGCTGCGCTTGCTGTAATGCCAGGCCACGATAGGCTCCAGCACATTGCCCCAGTACAGCGGGCTTTCCTCATCGTGAGGATCGACCTTGGGCATGCTGGCATCGCGACCGGTCTTCTCCAACCACAGCTCAAGCTGCGACTTGTAGGGATTCAGACCCACCGCAGCGGCAGCATCCGAACTGCCGATGCCTTGCTTGCGGATCTGCAACCAGTCCTCGCGGGGCAGCTCCTTGGTGCTGACCAGGCGCAGGGCGGGGCGTTTCTGGCGGGTGCTGCTATTCAATGACGTTGCTTTCATCGTCTTTACCTGCTGGTATAAAAAACGCCCGACCAGCACATGGCTGACCGGGCGCAAGGGGTGAGGTAAGTAAGGGTTAGGCGGCGAGTTGCAGAGCGGCATCCAGGGCGCGTTGTTTGATCTGTGCTCCCTGACCGAACCATGCCGAGTCCAGGCGGTACTCGTTACTGCGGGCACGGCGCTCGTGGTCGACGTACTCGGTCACGGCATTGAGCAGGCCCCAGGCAGTGCCGCGTGCTGAGTCCAGTTGGCTGCCACGACCACGGCCCTCGTACAGTTCCTGGACCTTGCGTAGGGCGCGCTCGTTGGGCAGTTGCTCCGGCAGAGCGCCGGTCGGGCTGGTCTCACACATCACGGTCATGAAGTAACCCAATGCTTCATGCCATTGCACTTTGCGTTCGGCCAGTGCTCGCATGCGGTACATGAAGTCGTCCCATTGCGAAACGGCGATACCGAGTTGCTTCTTCACTATCTTCGGATCGAAGCGGGTGTTGTGTGGCACCTTGATCGCCCGGCTGCTGCCATCGAGGGCGATGGTCAGGGTGTTATTGCAGACTACCCGCACGGTGGTTGGTGTTGCCGTGGTGGCCAGGGTGCCATCGCAGGAGGTCGCCAACAGCAGATAGCCATTCACCTGATCGTTACCCCTGAGTTCTGTGCCTTGCCCGGTACGTGCCAGCGCCCAGAACTTGCGCCCACCCTTGAGTACGCCGGCCGTTTCCAGCTCGTATCCGGAGGCCTCGGTCAAGTCGCGATAAAACTCCAACACTTCACGCGGCTGTACGGTGTGATAGCGCTGGGAGACCACCGACAGCGGAGCTTTGGTGTCGGAACGGTAGAGCACTTTCTGTTCGGGGAAGGAGTGAATCGTGCCAAGGTGACCGACAGTATCTGACTTGAAGTGCACCGGGCTTTCCTGGATCTGCCAGTCCATGCCGGCTTCACGTTGCCAGACTTCGATAGGCTGTTTACGGGGGAGTTGATTGCCCAGGCCATGCCACGGCGTAGCGCCGGCGTAGGCCATGGTTTCGATGAGATGTGCCATTAGAGAGCTCCTTGTCGGAACGCGCAGCATTCAGCATAGCGCCCGGCCCTTGTGGGATGGGTGCTATGCCATGCGGCTATTTGATAAGGGGAGGGGATCGGATGATGCGATTAGGCGAGGCGTGCAGGATCAGTGCTCGGCTTGGGAGAAAGCCTGGCGGCAGTTAAGGCATTCGTAGTTGTCGAGAACTCGGGCATCAATCTCTTCGCCCATTTTGGCTCCGGCCAAGCCTCCAGCCGTACCGCCTGCCAAACCACCGAGAATCGCACCTGCCAAGCCACCGAGGGTCATTCCTATCGGACCAGCAATAGCTCCCAGTGCAGCGCCAGATTGTGCGCCGGTCATGGCGCCTGCAACACCGCTTGCAGTGCCTCCGACCGTACCGGCGATGCCGCCGAGCTTACGAGCATGGTTGCGAGCGAAAACGCGCAGAGAACCACATGAGGGGCAGCAAATGGGCATAATTCGGACTCCTGTAAAACTTAAAGTTAAATAGAAAGCGCAAGCGCTAATTGCTTGCTCTCCATTACGTAATACAGGTTTGAAATTATTTTGATTAAGATTTTTATGATGGCAGCTACGGCAGAGTCGTAGCTGTGTGATCAAGGCCTTGCATATGCCTGGTTTTTACGGCGCTGCCGTATAAATTAAATTGTAAATTTCCTGTTTTTGTTTTGGATTTGCTTTTGTTGGCCTCATGGTCCGTATAGCAGAAGCTGGTGGTGAAGGATAGCTGGCGGCGGTTTTCGCAATTTATTGATTAGATGCTTTTAAGCCCGGCTTCCATTGCAATGGTATGGTACGGCGTTGCCGTGCCTCATTTCAACAGCATGGGGTTAGTTAAATGAGCTATAGCGATTATTGGCGTCGTAAATTTCTCGCCGAACATCCTGAGTATGAGCAACAGTCTCAGGAGCTTCGGTATGAGTCGGTGGAGTCATCTCTATCTGTACGGGCTGCTCCGCTCCCATGGCATGCGAGGGTAAATACAGCGCCGGAGTCAAATTGCACATTACCTTTACCTGGAGCTGCTTCGTCTAATTTCGAGGTCTCGGAGATCTTCCCGCATAAACGACCAAAGATGTGTCACGGCGTCACGCCAGACTCAAGCATCATCAGGCTTGCATGTTGCTTGCGCCAACGCTTGAAGCTAACCCAGCAAGAGCTCGCTGCGCATTTGGGGGTCAGCGCTCGCACGCTGCAGGACTGGGAGCAGGGGCGACGTCAGCCCACTGGGCCTGGAAAAGCCTTACTGCAGTTGTGGATCGACCGGCAATCAGTGGCCCCCTGAGTCGTTCTGACTGAGAGTCAACGTTTTTCCTGGCTATGGGGCGACTGGGTTCCGAAGGACGGAAGGGATCTGAACGGCAAGCAAGACTGCTATTCCTGCTATTAGTAGCAGGAATAGCAGCTGCAGTGGTCCCGGCTAAATCCGGTGGGGCGGGGACAAGCTGCTAGGATGACAATTTCTAGATCGCAATTTTTCTAAAATGTCAATACATCTGCTTAGCGTTGGAAAACCCATTTAGCACCCCTGACGACTCTGAGTGGCACGGGCTGTAGAGTCCTTCCCTATTGAGTTCGCAACTGAAGAGGGCGTGGTGATGTGCAACGAAAGTAGTGGTAAATCAACATTAAGAATTTTACGCATTCGGCAGTTGCGAGAGTGCATTGGGCTGAGTAGATCGACAATTTATGACCGACTAAATCCAATGTCACCTAGATACGATAGTACATTCCCAAAGCCAATTAAGTTAGGGAGGTTTGCGGTGGGTTGGGTTGAGGAAGATATATATCGGTGGATTGGATCTAGGCCTCGAAGAGGCCAGGAAGATTTTGTCGTGATCTCTGAAGGTGTTTAATTTATGAGTTTCTCTAGCTTTGGGTCTTGGGGGGGCTCTGCTTTGGAGGGGGGCTTTCCAAGGTATATGTCTTTACCGGTGATAGTGAGTGCGGTGGATGAGGCGGAAGGGCATATAAAGGCCCCGAGGGCACTCGTTTTTTCATCTGCTCTGACGGCGATCGCTACAGCTGCTCAAGGTTTAATTGATGTTTGTAAGCCGAATGGACAAATAGTTCCAGCATCGCTGATGCTGCTGACGATTGCGAACTCTGGAGAGAGGAAGTCTACGGCGGAGAATATATTTCTTAGAGGAGTTCGCAATTTTCAGGATGAAAAGGATTTGATTTATCTTAAGAAGCTTTCTGATTGGAATGCGAAATGGTCAGTCTGGGAGGCTCGCCGGAAGGGCATGTTGAAGGAAATACTTCGTTCAGGTGATGAAGAGGAAGGTGAGGAATATCAGATATTTATGGCGCATATGGGTAATGAGCCGGTCAAGCCTAGACGTTTTAAGTTAATTTACGAAGATGCTACTTCAGAGGCTTTGTTTTTTGGATTATACCAGAATATTCCTGCAGCAGGGCTCATTTCTAGCGAGGGTGGGGGAGTGTTGACTGGCAAGGCATTTAATGATTTGTCGAAGCAGAATGCCTTGTGGAGTGGGGATGCGATAACTGTTGATCGAGTATCGTCTGAAAGCTACGAGCTAAGAGCTCGTCTGACGGTATCGATAATGGTTCAAGAAAAAACTTTCTTGAGTTATATGGCAAAGAATGGAGAGATATCACGGGGATCTGGTTTGTGGGCTAGGTTTTTGGTTTGCAATCCAAGATCGACCCAGGGAACTAGATTGATTGGTGGAGGGGTGGCCACTTGGAATTGTTGCGAGAAATTCTCTGAGCGCATTGGGGAGATACTTAAAGAAAGTGTTGGATTCTTGATGGATCCGGCTAGGTCAAGGTTAGTGATTAGGTTTTCTCAGGCGGCGGCTCAAAAATGGATAGAAATTTTCAATGCGATTGAGTCGGGCATTGGGCCGGGAGGAAGGTTTTTTGGTATGGGTGATCATGCGTCAAAGTTGGCAGACAATATTGCAAGGGTGGCTGCCCTGTTTCATTTCTTTGAGAGAGGGAGTGGTGATATAGCTCTGGAGACCTTGGATGCTGCTGCTGATGTGTGCTTTTGGTACTCTGGCGAGTTTCTGCGTCTGTTTACATCGCTGCCTCAGGAAGAGATCGACGCACAAGAGTTGGATGACTGGCTACAAGTAAGGCGTGAGGCAGGTGATAGATTTGTAGCAAAGAATATCATACTGCAAAAGGGGCCTGGGAAGTTGCGAAAAGTAAAGCGGTTAGATTCGGCCATTGAGGTACTCTCGACGCAGGGTAAGGTTTTGCTGTCAAAGCTTGGAAATGTTACATGTCTCGATATTTTTCCTGAGTATTCGATGAGTAACTTTTCTCCTAGAACTATTATCTCTCCTTACAAGTCTTCAATTTAGGGGGGGTATGGGTCCTTCGTGATGTTGTGTCGAGATCAGGATAGGTGTCGAGGTATAGGTTTGTTTTGAGGTCTCGATTATGATGAATAGCCTGAAAGGCTCGGTTTCTTGCAGGTGTGTTGTAAGTTTTGCCGTTTCGTGTAAGTCGAGAGCGCCACCCGTTAGGATGGCGTTTCATTATAGGTGAATATCGTTCACTGGAGTTTCTGGATGACGTCATCCAGCGATCGGGCCTCTGCTAGCTGCTCTGCGCAGGTTTGCAGTTGATCCATGTCGTTTGTAGCCTCCAGCTTTTCAATTGCTGATTTCGGCAACTCCCCAAAGCGCTGCTTAAGTTGCAGAGCTAATGTTGCTCGCACGCCTTCAATACGCCCCAGGGTGCGTGCGGCATCTAGATCCATCTGGCGTGACTCTTCCGTATCCTGCTTGGGAAACGAATGGCGCAGCGAGTATCCTAATTGTTCTCGATCAGCTTGTCGCTGACTGCCTCGGGTGACAGTGCGAGTAATATCAAACAGGATATTGCGAACCTGGAATTTTAAGTCTTCGAGGTTGGTGATGTCTAACATTTGGTATTCTTTGTTGGCTTTGAAAATGCGTGTTGCCATTTCGTCGGCAGCTACGGTTTTATCCAATTGTTTAAACTTAGGGTCGTTATATATCATGCCTCGGATCATGGATTCAAGAAGCAGTGATTTCATGCTATTAGAGGGCTGCTGATTCTTGCCCTGTCCCCCGACGCTTGCTCGATTGCTGTAGTGCTTGTTTTCCAGATTTTTGAGTGCGTCGAGCATCGCCAAGTGGCGATTGGATAGCATAAGGGCATTGATCATATTCTGCAGAATATGATCAGTTGCAGCGGCTTCTAGGGAGCTAATTGGGATGAAATGATTTTTATAAATATATTTCACATAGACTGCTTGGCGTAAAGCTATCTCTGAATGCTTGGATAGTTGCTCGTCAATCGCATGTTTACCTTGTCGGATAGTCAGCTCGATTTGTTGATCTTGCGAAGGTTGGATCTCTAGGCTTTCCATCCTTTCATACAACCACTGCGTGTGTTGTTGGTGTGCAGGCAAAGCGATCTTCTGCAGATCACGTACCTGCTTTTCGACGTTTTCAGCTTGGGCGAGTAATATCGTCGCTGTACGCATATCTGGCTTTGGTCCACGCTCATTCCGGAAAGACAAGCTTATACTCCTCATTGTTCGAATGGGGCCTCAGTGTAGTGGGGCCAGCATGAGAGGTGAGATCGAACGTCTGTTGCTAAAGTCGTCTCTCGCAGGTTCTGTGGGCTATACGGGTGCAACAATATCTTATAAAGATGCGGTGACGAGAGTCTCTGAGACGATTTGGTCCAAATGTAGTCCAAGCTTGTGCCAAGCGTCAGCCATCTCTTTTGTATAGCTATGACGCTGATAGGTGCGTTTAACCTTGTTTTCTTCAGTGTGATTCAGGCACCGTTCTGCTACTTCAGGAAGTACTCCCAAGGCAGTCATGATAGTGGCGCCGGTGCGCCTCAGATCATGCGGGGTCCATTTCCCTCCGCTCAACAAGAGGGCTTGTGCTTTGGCGCTACGATTACTCATCACTCCCTGATCAGGCTGGCGCTGCCTGTCGCCAAGTTGCTTGGTTACGGTCTTGGAACAGACCGGGCCGCTGTCTTCCGTGTTGGGGTAGCACCAAGCGGAGTGACTGTTAAGTACGCTGATTTTTTTGAACTGCCGGATGGCAAATGAAGAGAGCGTGATGCTGTGGGCTTTTCCGTTTTTGCTGTTCTCTGCCGGTATGAGCCAAATGCCTCTGGCGAGATCAAGGTGCTCCCAGCGTGCATTGAGCAGTTCACCAATGCGGCAGCAGGTGGAGAGGGCAACCCAGATTGCAGCTTCGGTGGACGGGAGTAGGCCGGCTTCAGGAGTGAGCAGGGCTAGGGCGCGGATCTCATCATCGCTCAGCACTCGGTCGCGTTCGACTTCCTTGCCGCCAATCTTGGCCTTGCGGATGCTGGCAGTCGGATCGTGCTCAATCAGGTCTCGATCCACTGCGAACCGAAACATTTGTCGCATCAGGCTAAGGATCAGCTTGGCCATACGGTTGACGCCGCGAGCGAGAAGGGCATCGGTCACTTCGGTGATTTGCCCTTTTTTTACGTCAGCTACGGCTATTTTGCCTAACAATGGCAAAACGTCCTTTTCAAACATGCGGCGAACCTCTGCTCCACCATCCTTGCGGTTGATCAGGTCGACGGTGGCCCAGTGTTCGAATAGCTCGGAGACGCTTTTTCTTGCGGCCTGTCGGGCTTGCTCCGCATCTGCGGCTGCTTTTTCTGCTGCTAGGCGAGCGAGCTCGGCGTCCCGGGTGGCCACGCGCGCCGCCTCTTCAGCTTCAAAATGCTCCCGGATATCCCGAATTCCTGCCTTGTGCAGGCCAGCAAGTTCCTTCGCACGTTGGCCAGCTTCGGCCAGGGTCATGGTTCCCTCAAGCCCCTCACGGCTGTAGGTGCCGATGGGATAGGTGATACGTTCACCGATGCTGTTCGCGTAACGGAAATAAAAGAGGCGTTCTCCGCTAGTGGTGATGCGAGCGACCAGGCTGCCATGCCCCCAGATGGCAACTTCACTGAGCCACTTGTCACTGGCGCCGGGTTTGGCGGTCATTTGTCGGTCTGTAATCTTGGCCATTTGGTTGGTTTTCCCGTTGCCAATTGGTTGCCAATTGAGATTCTCTGGTTGCCAATTCGTTGCCAATTGAGATCGGCTTTCCTCGAACAGCTGTGGGCTATTTTGGACAGTAGAATGGATAAAATCCAGTAAAACCAGGGGTTTGAGCATTATGCTTCGGATGAGGTTGAATCAGATAGGATGGGTATTTACCTTTATGGGGTGCAAGGGGTAGAGTGTTCGAATCACTCCGTCCCGACCATATATTTCAATGACTTAGGCCATTTCCGCAAGGGATGGCCTTTTTCATTTGCGTGACTTCTCAGTGTTTTACGCCTGCCTCCTCTTCAAAATTGTCAGGACTGGTCCACGCGAGTCCGTCGCTGAAACTGTGTTTGCCGCTGCTATCATGAGCAGCTCGACGCGGAGATGGACGAGAGCCTGCGTGCTGTCACCGATACGGCCGAGAATGCCTAGGACGGTTTTCGCCAGCGTTACCGTGCCTATCTGGAGACTGCATCGAATCCTAGATCTCGTGCGGCGCGGCAGGTGCTGTCGACACAGTATTGGGTTTTTATACCGGCAATGACCACCCCCTGAGTTCCACAAGCCCGTAGCTGATCGGCCAGGTCGGTCTTGGAGAAGGCGTTGGGTCGGCTTTTCTCGAAAATCACTTCGTTGCCTTGTAGCACCAGCTCCTGCACCAGTTGCGTCAACGGACTTCCAGGCTCGATTGGGGAACCAGGTGGACCAATATGGCGGGCGAGAGAATGGGGGCGCCTGCACTCCGGGCTTTACTCAATAGATTATTCAATGTGTCTAGCAGCGCTTCGCCAGCCCATGGCTTATCCGGGCCATAAAACAATCCAACCTGCATGTCGAGAATCAACAGTGCATAGCTACATAGTGCTTTTCCTTGCATTTTGGCCGGCGACACAAGGGCAAAAAGAAAAGGCCCTTTCCATCACTGGCGGGCCTTAGAAGTTCGTGCGTTATTGGCTCACGACACCTCTCACGACCAGCCTCTGGCGGTCGTGGTAGTCGTGGTCAAGTCAATTCGTGGTTGATTCATAGAGCTGACAGTAGCTGCACTGTACCGGGTTGGCAAGTGAGTGCTGCGAGCGTGAAGGCTGATTGAAGTATCGATTGTTGAGGTTCGCTTCTTGTCGCAAGCAATCTGTAACGGACGTCCACTTTGGGTCGACAACGGGCCAGTCGCGACCGGCTTCCTCCGAAGAGTGCCCGCGGGTCAGTAGCTGATCCGCAGGGCATCGGTATTCGTCTGATGAAGCAATGTAGATCAAGTCCTGCTTGCCGAATCTGTCTTCCGCTTTGCTGCTTGATATCAGCGGCTTCGGTACAAAAGTGCGGCCTGAAGGCGATGCTATCTGAATCTGGGGCGTCGAGTTAGGGAGACTAAACGAAGATAATGCTGGGGCCAATGACGAGGGTGAGGTGATGTGTTTAGGAAGATGACAATCTAGGGGGTTAGTGCTGGTTTGGTGGTGTGATGATAAGTTGGCTGATGTCGGGGGCTGGAGTCTCAAGGATTTTTAGCGTTAGCTCCAAGTATTTGCAGATCACATCATTATGGCTATTGGTTTTCTTGTCGAGATACCACGCCTCACTCACCGTCATGATCCCGAAGAGGATGTTGGCGTACTTTTCAATATCTGGGCAGAAAAACGACCCATCAGAGACGCCTTGGCGAATGACTTTTTCTATCTCGAATATATAATCCTCACGGACCATTAGTGCCTCGCTGAACACTGGCTCGCTGATTATGTGTTGCTCAATTCCTCCCAAGCATACCTGCTGTGGGTTAAGTAGATGGTGCGTGACATGTCCAGTGACGAATGCTGCCCAGCTGCTCTTGGCGGAAGCGTCTACCGGCCTGTTGGTTAGCCACGTGTCGAGTAAATCTTCATAGTAGCTGTGTAAAATTGTGGCCAGCAGATCTTGCTTTCCTTCGTAATACAGATAAAGGGTAGATGCGTTAACTCCGGCGCGATCTGCGAGTCCTCGAAGCGTCATGGCTTCAAACCCTTTCTTTCCAATGAGCTCAATTGCTGCTTGTCGGATGGCTGCTTCGGTAATGCTCACTTCCTACTCCGCGGCTATTGTCTGCGTGCGAGTTATGTACTGCTGATGACTCTGCTTATGCCCCTGGGTTAAAAGAGTTCTAACTTTCGGGGCGCAGGAATTTTAGAACCAGCGGTATGGAATCAGTGGGCTATGAATGCGAATGAAGCGACTGAGTAAGGTTCTTAAGGCGATTGTTTCTGGGACGCCCAGTTGCCGCATCATGTTTTCTTCTTCAAGCTGGCTCTGGTTTTTTATCCTATCGAAAATAGCTCGTCCTTCGGCGGTCAGATAGATCTGTGCATGATCCTCCTCGTCTCGAGAGTGTCGCTCATCGTCTATTTTTATAAGGCCACGTGCAGCGAGATCGTTAATGGACTCTGGGCCAACTTCACGACCTGTGTATGCAGCCAAGGTGATCAACTCATGATAGGTCCGGCCTTCGCGGGTGCCCAATGCACTGATCACCAGATATTCAATGTTGTTCAGCTTCAGTTCTGCTGCCTGTTCCGTGGTTCTTGCAGAGAAGTGTAGATAAGCACTTGCCAGCAGGTACCCCAAAGGACTGGTTTCGCTGACGTTTCTGGGATCTTCGCCAGGTGGAGGCATAATGGTTTGCGCAGTGCTTGTTGCAATGGCATAGCTGCCGCGTTGGAATACCAGCGGCGGGGCATCGCTCTTGTCAAACTTCAATACCTCTCCGACTAGAATGATGTGGTCACCGCCATCATAGATGTGGGCTGTGCGGCACTGCATTCGGGTGGTGCAGCCGGATAGTAGAGGTGCGGCACCGAGCCCATTTTCGTACTCAATGCCGTCGAATTTTTCCGCACCAGACACGCTTCGAGCAAATCTACCCGAGAGCTCATCCTGGTCATGAGCCAGAATGTGGACTGCCCAATGCGTCGAGCTCTCGAAAGCTGAAAGGCTCTGCGATTTGCGTGCCAGACTCCAAAGAACGAGGGGCGGGTCAAGGGACACGGAGTTGAAACTATTTGCCGTTACACCCACTGGATTGCCGTCGGTGCCAATTGCAGTCACGATTGTCACGCCTGTAGTGAAGTTGCCCAGCGCGTGCCGAAATTCCCGCGGATCAAGTGCCGTGGTTCCATGGTTTTGATGGCTGGCAGTTGAGCGTTTTACGTTGTTATTCATGCCCATATGTCCTCTGGTGCTGGAAGGCAATTGCTGTGAACCGAATTGTCTTACTTGCGGCTTATTCGGGCATGCTCAGAACGGACGATGTTTTGCAATCTGCCTTGCAGCCGTGATGGACGACACGACTCGTGCTTGCCTGACCTGCAGGTAAAAAAAGCCCCCGGTGAGCGGGGGCTTAGCCACAAATGGTTTGGCTGTCGAGCGTGGCTTTAGCTAGACGTTCAATCCGCGCTCTCGAGCCATATCCAGAGCCAAATCCTCAATCATGTCCTCCTGCCCGCCGACGGTTTTTCTGCGGCCCAGTTCCAGGAGGATTTCGTGCGACGGCACTCCGTATTTCTTTTCTGCCCGCTTCGCAAAAAGCAGGAAGGACGAATACACGCCGGCATAGCCCAGCGTCAGAGAGTCACGATCAACCCTGACGATGTGCTCCATCATGGGGTAGACCATTTCTTCGGCTACGTCGGCGAGCTTGAAGACGTCGACACCTGTCAGGATCCCCATGCGATCACACACTGCGTTGAAGACTTCGAGGGGAGTGTTACCCGCTCCGGCGCCGAGCCCGGCTGCTGAGCCGTCGATTCGAATTGCACCGGCCTCTACGGCGGCGAGGGAGTTAGCGATACCCATGCCGAGATTGTGGTGGCCGTGGAAGCCCACTTCGGTTTCCGGATTCAGGGCCTGGCGCACAGCATCCACGCGTACGCGCACATCCTCAGGCAGCATGTAGCCCGCCGAGTCGGTGATGTAGAGGCAGTTTGCGCCGTAGCATTCCATCAGCCTTGCCTGCTTGACCAGCCCCTCGGCGTCCAGCATGTGGGCCATCATCAGGAATCCAACGGTATCCATTCCGAGTTTGCGGCCGTACTGAATATGCTGTTCCGAGACGTCAGCTTCGGTGCAGTGAGTGGCGACCCGAATGGTATGAACGCCGCAGTCATAGGCCATCTGCAGATGATCGACGGTCCCGATCCCTGGAAGCAGTAGAGCCGACACCTTGGCTTGCTTCAGGTGAGGAATAACCCCGCGCAAGTACTCTTCGTCGCTGTGTGCAGGGAAGCCATAGTTGACGGAGGTACCTCCCAGACCATCGCCGTGGGTGATCTCGATCAGCGGAATGCCCGCAGCATCGAGTCCGGTAGCAACATCGATCATTTCTTGCAGTGTGATCTGGTGACGCTTGGGGTGCATGCCGTCTCGCAACGACATGTCATGCAGTTTGATTTGCTTGCCGCGTAGTGTGGTCATGTCGATTACCTTGAGATGTGTTTAGGCCTTGAGCATGTCTTCGGCGAACATTTCTGCAGTTCGCGCAGCGGCTGCCGTCATGATGTCCAGGTTCCCCGCATATTTGGGGAGATAGTCACCAAGGCCCTCGACTTCCAGGAATACAGAAACCCGATTGCCATCGAAGACAGGACCGTTCTTCAAGGTGTAGCCAGGCACGTATTTCTGCACTTCCTTGATCATTGCGTGGACTGACTCGGTGATGGCGTCACGGTCCGGCTCACTCTCAGTGAGGCAGTGGATGGTGTCGCGCATGATCAGCGGCGGCTCGGCGGGGTTGATGACGATGATGGCCTTGCCCACTTTGGCCCCGCCCACCTTGACGACGGCACCCGAGGTGGTTCGGGTGAATTCGTCGATGTTCTTGCGCGTGCCGGGCCCGACCGAGCGTGAGGAGACAGTCGCAACGATCTCGCCGTACTCAACGGGTTGTACTCGAGAAACAGCCCGGACCATCGGGATGGTTGCCTGGCCACCGCAAGTCACCATGTTGACGTTGAGGATTTTCTGTCCGAGGTGGTCGGCGAGGTTTACCGGAGGTACGCAATAGGGGCCGATAGCTGCCGGGGTCAGATCGATCATCAGCACGCCGAGCTCATTGAGCTTCCGCGAGTTCTCCGCATGGACGTAGGCCGAAGTGGCGTCAAAGGCGATGCGGATGTCATCGGCCTGTACGTGGGGCAGGAGCCCGTCCACGCCTTCCGATGTGACCTTCAAGCCCATCTTTTGGGCGCGTTTCAACCCATCGGATTCGGGATCAATGCCCACCATCCAGACGGGCTCCAGGACTTCGCTGCGTTGCAGCTTGTACAGGAGGTCAGTACCAATGTTGCCGGGCCCGATCAGGGCGCATCTGATTTTGCGTGTCATGGCCTGTTTTCTCGAAGCTGAGGGGGACGGAGTTACGCGGTAAAGCGGATCGAGGCTGAGCCAATGTCAGTGACGCTCAGTTCGAAATGATCGCCGGCCTGCACTGGGACCAGAGGAACCAGAGAGCCAGAGAGAATGATTTCGCCGGCACGAAGGGGGACGCCGAAGTTGCCAAGGGTGTTGGCTAACCAGGCAACGGCTTCCGCAGGATGGCCCTGCACTGCCGAACCGAGGCCGCTACTATGAAGTTCGCCATTTCGTTTCATGTCGAGACGAACGTTCGTAAGGTCGATTCCTTCAGGTGAAACCCGTTTCTCACCGAGAACGAATACGCCACAGGACGCGTTGTCTGCGATGGTGTCCTGGATTGCGATTTTCCAGTCGCGGATCCGCGAATCGACGATTTCAAAGCAGGCCATTACCGACTCAGTCGCCTCAAGCACCTCAGCCTGAGTGATACCGGGGCCCATCAGATCTCGACTGAGCACGAAGGCAATCTCCCCCTCGGCACGAGGCTGGATCAGGTTGGCTTCACTGATGCTTACGCTGGCCCCATCCTCGTACTGCATACGATCGGTGAGGAAGCCGAAGTCCGGTTGATGCACGCCCAGCATTTCCTGGACGGGCTTGCTGGTAACACCAATCTTCTTGCCGACGACTTGCTCGCCGTCGGCTTCACGTTGCTCCAGCATCGCCAAAGAGATGTGGTAGGCGTCGTCGATATCCAGATTGTACGTGCTGGTAAGCGGCTCAATGGTCAGGCCTTCGCGCAGCGCCCGATACAGGCGCTGAGCCAATTGCTGACGCATGCGCGCGTTGTCGTTCTGGTTCGTATTGTTGGGTTCGAGTGCGGTAGGCATAGGTGCAGTCCTGTCATCGGGCTTGTAGGAATCATGCCCAATGCGCTGCCGTTCGCCCTCACCCGCATGGATTAGCTGAAGCAAACTTTCTGTAATGGAGTGGCGGGGTAATCGAATCGGATGAGGCGGAGGTGTATTTGACAGGCGCAAACTGGCCCGTAACGACTCCGGAGATGAACTCAGTTGACTCAACAGCAGGTCGATAACATGCCTTCCGAGCTTTCCCGGCGCCAGCAATTGCTCACCATGACGGCGGTGTATGCCGTTCTGTTCTTGCTGGGTTTGGAAACCACCATTGGAGGGAGTTTGCTGCCGCAAGCATCAAAAGCCCTCAACGGCTTTAATCTCTTTCCGTGGACTGGCACCCTCCAAGCGCTCGCATCAGCGTGTACGACTCCCATTGCTGCACGGCTGGGAGATATTTGGGGGCGCAAACGTCTCTTGCAGTGGGCGATTGGATTGCTCTGCTTAGCCGGGCTCGGTAGTGGCCTGGCCGGATCCATGGAGCAGTTGCTGCTCATGAGGCTGCTGAACGGAGTGGCCCTCGGGATGATGGCGGCGACAGCATTTGCTCTGCCGGCTGACGTTTTCTCCGATCCCGGGCAACGGGTGCGCTGGCAGAGCCTTGGCGGCGTAATGTTTGCTATCGCCAGCTGTCTGGGACCTCCATTGGGGGCGACGCTGGCAGAAGGGTTCGGCTGGAGAACGGCGCTATTTGTGGTTCCTGCGGTTAGCGTTCTGGTTCAGTTGGTGCTCGCGCGCGTTCCCGCAATGCTTCCCGTGCACTTGAATGCTCAGCGACTTGATGTCGCCGGCGCGATGCTTCTCTGCCTGTTCGTATCAACTTCGCTGCTTGCCCTCAATGGTTCGTTTGGGGAGCGAGGCAACGCTTCGCTAGGCTCCGTGTGTTTCGTTCTGTGTGTCGTCGCATTCGGAGCGTTATGGAAACATCAGCGCAGGGTCCAACAACCTGTACTGTCTCTGGATGTACTTCGTGTGCAGGCAGCCAGGCTCATCACTCTTTCAACCCTGGCCAGCGGTGCCATTCTGTTCTTGCTGCTCTTCTACGGGCCCACGATGCTTCATGCTCTTGCCGGGTTGGACATGACGAAGGCGGGGGCAACCATGGTGCCGTTGCTGGTGGGTATGCCCGCTGGCAGTGTTATCAACGGCATGCTCTTTCGGCGCTTGAGACATCCTCAACATTTGATGGCTGTTGGGTCATCGCTTCTAGCGGCTGGTTGCGGACTACTGGTCCCGCTCAACGAATCAAGCCCGCAAATCATGACGCTGGTCGGATTCGCCTTCTGCGGCGTTGGCCTGGGGTTCATCAATCAGAACCAGACATTGTTCATTCAGATGGTGGCGCCGCCGCAGCACCTGGGAGCGGCAACCGGTCTGATTTCCACAGCTCGTACCTATGGCGGTGCCATTGGCAGTGCGCTCGTAGGCCTAGCAGCCGGAATCGTGGGTATGCACCAGGCTCTGGTCTCAAGCCTCTGGCTGGCACTGGTAGCAGCGGCCTTCCTGCTGGCCACGAGTCTTCGGATAAAACTCCCATGACGCTGCCAAGCCTGTTCATTCCTCACGGAGCAGGTCCGTGCTTTTTCATGCAGTGGAGTTACGGGCCAGCTGATATGTGGGCAAGCATGTCCGACTGGATGCAGGGGCTCGCTTCCAGTCTGGAGGCCAGGCCCCGAGCCATTCTGGTTATCTCGGCACACTGGGAGGCCGAGGTTTTCTCAGTGACCTCTGCTCTGCACCCATCGTTGATCTACGACTACACCGGTTACCCGCCTCATACCTACCAATTGCGTTATCCCGTCATGGGCGCACCCCAGTTGGCGCAGGAGATATGCCAGCGCTTGGCCACGGCTGGCCTGCCAGCAGTTCTGGATGGAAAGAGGGGTCTCGATCATGGCGCCTTCATCCCCTTCAAGCTGATCTACCCCCTAGCAGACATCCCCATGCTGCAGCTCTCGCTCCGGTCCGACCTGGACGCGGAGGCACATTTCGCTGCCGGCGAGGCTCTCTCGGCTCTGAAGTCTGAAGGGGTATTGATTGTTGGCAGCGGCATGTCTTTCCATAACCTGCAGCCAAGCGGGAGGGCTGTGGAGGCTCGTGCAGCGGAGTTCGATCATTGGCTCGTCCGAGCTGCGGCCATGGAGCCTGGAGCACGTCGCGAACAATTGATCGGATGGTCCGATGCTCCCCATGCGCGCTTTGCCCACCCACGCGAAGAGCACCTACTCCCCCTGCTGGTGGCCTGTGGTGCTTCGGCAAGCCAGTCCGCTCAACGTATATACGCCGAGCGGCTAGGGGGAGTGGTTGACATATCCGCCTTCCGTTTCGGTTAGCTCGCAGAGCTTTGGTTGGGCTATGGAACCTCAATGTCGCTGTGGCCGAAATAGGCCCGCATGGAGGTAATCAGGCCTGCATCGCTAAACGTCATCACATCGACGACCCGCACTCGCACCTGGCCTTGGGGCAGATTGACAACCGCATCAAAGGCCATGGCTGCCGAGTCGCCATGGGAGGCGCGAATGGGGGCTGCAAGCTCCAGGGTTGCGCCGTTGGCCATGGCCGAACCGTAGAAGTCTGCGATCGCCTCTTTACCCTGCTTCGGAAGCGTTCCGTAGGGGTCTTCAACAGTGGCGTTGTCGTCGTACAGCGAGAGAACTGCCTTGAGGTCATTGCGGTTATACGCATCGATATAGGCTTGGAGGGCGGCCTTCATGTGTGCTTCGTTGGGCATGGGGGCTCCTTAAGCGATCGCTTGCGATTGGGGGGTAGCGGTAGGTTGTGTGAGCGAATGGAAATCGACTCCGGTCAGTTGGACGGAGGCCTCCCAGAGCCAGCGAGCAAGCTCTTGATCCAGAGCGGCTTTGCCAATTCGCGCTCGACCGGGTGTCCCCTTCATTTCCCCAAAGCCGCTTGGCCCATAAAACCCACCGTCGTCATTGGGCGTAGCCGTCGATGCGTACAGCAAGGGGAGAGCTCCTTTCTCTGCTTCCTGGCCGAGCACGGGCATCACCACTGCCAGCGTCAGGCTCACCAGGTGGTCGCTCCACCCAAGCCTCCCGTGTCGATGGCGATTTGCCCCAATACTTGTCCGCGCGACACCGGGGTGCGCAGCCATGCTGGCGAGCCGAGCCCCCGATCGGTTGGCGAGGGAATGCAATTCGCGAGCAAACAGGAGGTTCGCAAGCTTGGTTTGGTTGTAGGCTCGCTGGGCATCGTAGCGCTGCTCGATCTGCAGGTCCTTGCGATCAATCCAGCCGCGCGAGTGGACCAGGCTCGATGTGGTGACGACTCTGGGGGCGCTTGCCGCCATCAACAAGGGAAGTAGTCTTCCCGTTAGCGCGAAGTGACCGAGATGGCCAATCCCAAAGGTCAGCTCGAAACCCTCTCGCGTGGTTCGGCGGCTATTAAGGGGCTGTATGCCGGCATTGTTGAACAGAAGATCCAACGGCTGGCCCTTCTGGAGCAATGCAGAGCAGAATTCTTCAACGTGGCTGAGGCTTCCAAGATCCAGGGATGCGAATGACACCTGCGCTCCAGGAGTGCTCCTGCGAATGCTTTCTACGGCTGCATTTCCACCTTCAGAGTTGAGATCCGCAATCAACACTTCGACTCCGGACGTTGCCAGAGCACGGGCCGTTTCGAAGCCGATGCCACTCGCGCCGCCGGTCACCAGTGCTCGTTTTCCGCGTAGGGCGGACAGGCCAGGCAGGGTTTGGTCGCTCATCGCTGTTTCTCCAGGTTCTTGTTGTTAGGAATAGCGAGCGTTGAAAGGGCTGCCACGGCAAGCAGCGCCGTTGTGGTCCATAGGGCGTAGGAGTACGAAAAACGTTCTGCGACCAAACCTATGAGAATGGGCCCGACGACCATGCCGAGGTCTGCAGACATCTGGTAGGCGGCCAACACCGTGCCGCCTCGCCCGTTAGCTGTGTCACCTGCAATGGCCGCAGCGGACGTCGTGCAGAAGGCAGTGCCTATGCCCATTAGAGCAAGCCCAAGAAGATAGGTCGGCAGCGACTGCCCAAGCTCAATGATCAGGAAGCTGCTCAAGGCCACCGCAATACCCAGCATGAGGGCCGGTTTGCGACCCCACGAGTCCACCCATTGGCCCGCTTTCGGGAGTATCAGCGTCTGAGCGAGTGCGCCGACGGTCAAGCCGACACCGATCCATTTGGCAGGTTGGTTCAGAACGACCAGCAGGAATAGCGGGAGGACCGAAACACGAACCCCGTAAACGGCAAACCCAATGGCGAAGTTACTGGCCAGTGCCGAGCGATAGGAGGCTTGACCAACCGCGTCGCGGAAACCAACGGTTACCGCTGTGGCCGCAGTTACCGTTTGTGATTGGCGAAGGTGGCGCAGGAGGATCGCGGCTACCAGGGCTGCCAAGCCGGTGCCTGCGCCGTAGATGAAGAAGGGCAGGCGAATGGACAGGTCGGTGAACAAGCTGCCAATTGCCGGGCCGCTGACAGCACCAACGTAGTACGCCCCCATGAAGAGGCCGGTCGCCCGACCTCTGTGGCCGGCGTCAGTTGTCCGTAACATGAGGCTCATGGCTGATACGCTGTAGAGAATCGATCCTACGCCGCATAATCCGCGGAACAACAACAACTGCTCTGCGGCCATCGCCATTCCTGCGCCAAAGCTCCCGAAAGCCATAAGCGCCAGCCCGCCGCACAAGAGCCGATACTCTCCCCAGCGGTTGACCAAACGCCCGCCTGGCCAAGCCATGAGAAGGCGTGCCAGCGGAAAGGCAGCGATGATCATCCCGATCATGGTGCTGCCGACCCCAAGCGCTGTGCCGAATACGGGTATGGCCGGCGATTGAATTCCAAAGCCCACGGCTGAAATGAAGCTGATCACACAGAGGCAGCGAACCTCCATCGATATGCCAGTCAGCCAGCCAGTGCCCTCGTTTTCGTCGGTCATCGCCTGTTTAGCGTCCATGGAATACCGGTTGACGCTTTTCAACGAAGGAGCCGGCGGCTTCTTTGTGGTCCGTACTCAGGAACGTCGCTGCCTCAAGCTGCAGCCCGATTTCTGTCACCAATTGACTTCGATGACGCAGGATCCGATTCAGCGTCTTCTTGGTTCCCTGCAGGGCCAGAGGTGGTAGCGCCGCCATCCGCTGTGCCATCGATAGCGCCTGTTCCTGCAGCTCCGTTAACGGCAAGGCTTTCAAGGCGAGGCCGAGGCGGACCGCTTCAGTACCGCTGATGCGTTCGCCAGTCATCAGGTAGTACTTGGCAGCACCCAGAGGCATCGCCAGGGGCCAGGCGAGGGCGCCTCCGTCTCCGGCCACAAGGCCAACCGGCACATGCGTGTCTGCAATCTGGGCATTCTCGGCAACGAGTACGACGTCGCAGAGGAGGGCGAGGGTGGCGCCCAGCCCCATGGCATACCCGTGGACCGCAGAGATGATGGGCTGGGGCACGTCGAGGAAGCGATCGATGAGGTTCGCGGCGCTTCGAGTCACCATCTCGATGGCTTCGTAGGGCGTTTTCTCGATGACGGGTGCTTCAGCAAACCCTTTGACGTCACCGCCTACACAGAATGCGCGGCCAGCACCCTGCAGCACTACCGCACGAATGTCGGAATCGTTATGCAGGTCGGCCAATATGGCTTCGAGCCCTTCGTGCATGTCATCACCCACTGCGTTGAGGCGGTCGGGGCGGTTGAGGGTCAGCACGAGAACCTGGTCGTGACGCTCGGCGAGGATGCTACGAAAACGTCCGTAGTTGATCATAGAGACTCCGTTTGGCATGTCTGTGAGTTCGAATCAGCGTTTTTTAAGTCGCTCGATCATGGCGGCGCGAGCCAGGACCCGCTCGGGATCCTGCAGCGCGAAGTTCTGCATCTCCACTTCGGCCTCGAGTTGATCTGCCAGGCTGCTTCGCGATGCCTGACTCAGAAGCCGCTTGGTCAGGCCTACGGCCCGTCCAGGTTTCGCGGCCAGCTGTTCAGCGAGAAGAAGCGCCCTGGTCAGTAGCTCCTCTGGTTCAAGGACCTCGGTAACCAACCCCCACTGCAAGGCCTCGTACGCCTCAATGCGCCGGTTGCTGGCGAGCCATTCGAAAGCTCGTGAGTAGCCCAGCAGCCGTGCGAGGAACCAGCTCCCGCCGGCGTCCGGAACAAGCCCGATGTCGACGAAGGCCGGCACGAACTTGGCGGTGCTGCTGGCTAGCCGGATATCCGCGGCGCATGCCAGGGACAGACCTGCTCCAGCGGCAGCACCGTTGACAGCCGCGATCACTGGCTTCTCGAGTGCGGCCATTGCAAGGGTGTGCGCGTTGAAGGTGTGGCGCAGCGTGCTATTGCCCAGATTCTCCGGCAAAGGTGGCTGCGTCAGGTCGGCCCCAGCGCTGAACCCGCGGCCATTTCCAGTGAGGACCACCGCCCGCACCTCGCGCGAGCTTGCCTCAAGCCAGGCATCCGAAAGCGCCCTGTGCATTTCTGCGTTGAATGCATTCAGAGAGTCCTGGCGATTCATCGTCACCAGAAGAACGCTTCCTCGCCGCTCGCGCAGAACGACGCTCACAGAGTCGCTCCGGTGCCAAGGATGGCCGTGACCTGGCTGGAGAATTGGCCGCCGTTTCCATGGGCCAGAGCCAGCTCCACACCGTCTTGCTGACGTGCGCCGGCTTCACCGCGAAGTTGGCGTGCGCTCTCGATCAGCGTGAAGATCCCGTACATCCCTGGGTGGCAGTAGGACAGCCCACCGCCATTGGTATTCACCGGCAGTATTCCTCCCGGTGCGATACGACCCTCGGAAACGAAAGCTCCACCCTCGCCCTTGAGACAGAAGCCGAGGTCCTCCAGGAACATAATGGTATTGATGGTGAATGCGTCGTACAGCTGCAGAATGTCGATGTCTGTCGGTCCAACCCCAGCCATGGCATACGCTCGGCTTGAAGACTCGACCGCACAGGTGGTGGTCAGGTCGGGCATCTGCGAAATGCTCCGGTGTGAAATGGCTTCGCCAGCACCTAGCAGATAGACAGGAGGTTTGGGAAGGTCGCGAGCGCGCTCGGCGCGGGTGACAACGACCGCACCACCACCATCTGTAACGAGGCAGCAGTCCCGAACACTGAGCGGGCTGCAGACCATCTTGCTTTCCAGCACGTCGGAAACAGTCAACGGTCCTTTGCCGTAGCTGAATGCAACAGGATTGAGTTGGGCCCAAGCACGCGCTGCGATGGCCACTTCGGCTAGTTGCTCACGAGTCGTCCCGTACTCATACATGTGTCGCGCGGTCGCTAAGGAGTACCCAGAGACTGGATGGCGGGGCTTGTAGGGGGCTTCGTAGTTTGGCCGCTCTGCCATGCCAGACAGTGGTTGTCGGCGGTGTGCATCTGCCCGCGGTGTGCTTCCATAGACGATCAGTGCGGTATCACAAAGACCTGCCTCCAGCGCAGCAGCGGCGTGAAGCAGATACGAGAGAAACGAGCTGCCCCCGATGTTGCCGCTGTCGCTGTAACGAGGCCGAATACCCAGGTATTCGGCCAAGTCCAGATTGGTCATGAAGCGCCCGGTAACGCAGCCGAACAGACCGTCGACGTCCTGGGTCGTCAATCCTGCGTCCGCGAGTGCGCCGATCGCTGCTTGTGCAGCAAGCTCCATCGCATGTCGCTGCGGGCCGACATCACCGAGGTCAGATTCGGCGACGCCTACGATTGCGGCCGAGCCGCGTAGCAGATGGCGGCTCATTGGCGTTCTCCTTCGGCGAGATCAAACACGACTCGAGGTTCTTCAGCGTCGAGACGTTCCACTCGGGCAATGACGCGCGCACCAATGGGTGGCTCTTCGCAGCCTGGAACGGTGCTCATCATACGGAAGCCCTCCTCGAGATCGACCAGGACGAGGTTGTAGTTCCGCTCTTTGTCGCAGACCACGCTTGCCGAATAGAGCGTGCCCTGACCGGCGCTGTCGCGAAGCTCCAACTCCGTCGAGCCACAGCGGGTGCAACATGGGCGGAGGTAGAAAACTGCCTTCCCGCAATCGTTACAGTGTTGGAAGACCAGGGCGCCACGCTCCAGTCCTTCCACGTAACGTTGATACGGTGCAAGTTCACGGATATCAGCCATTCAAGTGCTCTCCCTGCAGTTCGTAACCTGCTTCGGCAGTGGCGGTCAGCACATCCTGACGCTGTCCGTTCGCTGCTTCGCGCTGTACGAGCAGATCGCAATTGACCCTGATCTTGCCCGCCCCATCCTGAACCACTTCAGTCACTCGACCGCTGAGGATCAGCATGTCGCCAGGCCATACCTGGGCAACGTAGCGAACCGCGTATTTGCGCATAGCGGCCAGGCCCAGCCAGGATGCGGTGTAGGCCGAGAGAATCCCTGCGGTGAGAAGACCGTGGCCAAAGACGCTGCGGTAGTGCGCACGGCTGGCAAATGTTTCGTCATGGTGGATCGGGTTGAAGTCCCCGCCAGCACCTGCGTAACGAACGATGTCTGTTCGAGAAATCGGACCTACACGGCGCTCAGGAGCTGTATCGCCGATTTGAAACTGCGTCTTTGCTTCGCGAGTCAGGCTGCTCATGTGGGAAGTACCTTGGAAAGGTCCAGGGGGGGCGGCGGAGGCATCTCGATGATGGTGCTTCGAGCAATGACTGCCAGTTCATCGTTCTTGTCATAAAACCCCATTTCGCGGACGATCAGCGTCATCTCGCCCTTGCTTCCCTGCTTGCGGGAAACATTCGAAATTCGAGTGCGCACGGTAAACTCTTCGCCGGCGAGCATCGGTCTCAGGTATTCCCACTCGTTTCCCCCAGCCAGAACGCGTGTCAGGTCGAGGTTCAGTGGGTTGGTATCTTGCGGCGGTTGCCAGTGGGCAATTGCAGTGCTGAAGGTCAGCGGCGCAGGCTGGGCAGCGAAGCCTCGTTGCTTCGCAGCGTTGCCATCGAAGAACATAGCGTCCTCGCAGAAGATCGCCTTGGCGAACTCTGCGACTTTGCCTTCCTCAACTTTGAATCGGAACGAGGGAAACTCGTATCCGATCAACGAATCGTCTACCATGGTTTCGCTCCCTCAGTGGTTCTGCTCGGCTGATTCAGCCAGGACCACAAGAGCGTCTGCGGCATAGGCTTCGCCGTTGTCGACGCGTATCGGATTGATATCGACTTCTGCAATCTCGTCGTGCTCCAGGGCAAGATTGCCAACGCCCACCATGATCTCCGCAATTCTCGTTTGTTCTGTTTGAGAGAGGCCCCGCCGGCCTTGGACCAGGCGGCCTTTCAGTAGATGGCCGAGAGCTTGTTGGGCTGTTGCGAGATCGAAGGGAGGACGCAGCAAGGTGGTCTCGGCGAGCTGTTCAACCAGAACGCCGCCGAGTCCGACCGCCACCATCGGACCGAAAACTGGATCGCGTTGAAGGCCGCAAGTCAGCTCCATTCGCGCCGGTACCATGGTTTGAACCAGTACCCCGTCGAGAACAGCCTGAGGGGCGCGACGACGGACCTCCTCCAGCATGTCGCGGTAGGCTTCGCGCACTTCGTTGTCGCCTTGCAGACCAAGTCGGATGGCGCCCACGTCCGATTTGTGGAGAAGCTGATAGGACATGACCTTCAGCACCACCTTTCCGCCAATTCGGCGTGCTGAAGTAACCGCGTCCTCCTCACTGTGAACCCAATCCTCACGAGTCACTGGAATTCCATAGTCCGCGAAGAGCTTCTTGCCCTGCGCCTCCATGAGCACCCGCTCACCTGCAGGAAGTTGCAGATGCACTTTGGTTCGCTTTGTGCGCTCAGCGTCGAGCCGCTGCGCAGCGCCCGCTGTCTGCAACGGGCGAGAGGAAAAGCGATAGAGCGCGGCTAGTGAGCGTGCAACACGCTGCGGATCGGTATAGGTCGGTACACCCGCTTCCTTGAGAGGCGCCACGAGGTCAGTCGACAGGACCACCATGGGACGATCAATGCGCTGATACAGAGCCGCCAGCTCCTCGCAGGTCTCTGTTGCCCTGGCCCAGGTAACGGTGGCAAACATGTCGACTGAAAGGCTTTGCGTGACGAGCGCCTGAAGTGCCGGAATAGCCCCTGGCTTCACAGCAGCAGTGGTATCGATCGGGTTGGCCACGCTCCCGAAGAACGGGGTATGGAGCTCGCTGAGCATGCGCTGCTGTTCCGCCTCTGGAAAAGTCGGTATTTCCAGGCCGCTCTGTCCTGCCTCATCAGCCAGCAAGACGCCAGTCCCGCCAGAGGTGGTCATGATGGCGAGGCGGTTGCCTGATGCTCTGCGACCGTCCTGGAAGATCATGCCCAAATCAAGCATCTCTTCCATGCTCCGGGCTACGATCACGCCGTACTGGCGGCAGACCGCATCGAACACATCGACTGCGCCAACGACCGAGGCGGTGTGGCTCATGGCCGCTTTCGCAGCGGCTTCGGAGCGGCCGGCTTTCAGGATGACGATAGGTTTGTCCAGCTCCTGCGCACGTTGTGCAGCCTCACTTCTGGGTCCCTGAGCGTTTCACTGAATGCCAGCAACACCTTCACTTCCGGACGCTCGACAAGGTAGCGAAGGACACTTGCGATATTGACGTCCAGTTCGTTACCAGTGCTGACAAACCAGCCAAGACGCAGGCCGGTCAGCAGACCTTTGGTGGTCAAGTACGAGCCAAAGCCGCCACTCTGGGAAACCAGTGCGACGCCTCCGCCGGGAGGAAGCGGCTCGTCGGGCGTCAGAGCGAAGTTCGCCATTACACCGCTGGCGATGTTCAGGTAGCCAATGCAGTTCGGACCAATGACCCGAATCCCGGCGGCCTTCGCCAGATCTGCGACGCGTTGCTGCAGCGCAATGCCTTCAGGGCCTGCCTCCGCAAAGCCAGAGGAGAGCAGTACTACGCCACCTACACCCTTGGCGACTGCCTGTTCAATGATGGCTTCGACGGCGTGGCTTGCGACGGCAATGACGACCAGGTCTACAGCCTCTGGTATGTCATGGAGACTGGTGAATGCGGTGATTCCCTGAACAGACGCGTCCTTTGGGTGAATCGGATAGAGTTTGCCGGTGAAAGCGCGCTTGAGGTTGGCAAAGACCAGCCCCCCGATGCTGTACATATTGTTGGAAGCACCCACCATCGCAATGGAGCGTGGGGCTAACAATCGATCTAGGCTGGCAGTGGCAGAAGAAACTGTGGTCATGGTGATTGTCCTTTTCTGATCGTTTCTGCCGAGCTCAGCGCACCAGCATCGAACCGCCGTCCACCGACAGAACCTGGCCGGTGACGTAGGAGGCTTCTTCGCTGGCGAGGTACAGGAAAGCCGGTGCGATCTCTTCCGGTTCTGCAGAGCGACGCAATGGGTGTTGTTTGAGAGCCGCTTCGCGCGCCGCTTCAAACTTGGGGTCGTTCATGATGGTCTTGGTCATCTCTGTCGCTGCGGCGGGCGCGATGGCGTTGACCAGAATGTTGTGCTTGCCGAGCTCGCGGGCCGCTGTGCGCATCATTCCGAGCATGGCGGACTTGGCGGCGGAGTAGTTGATCTGGCCGATCGAGCCATTCTGTGCAGTGGAGGAGCTCACGAAGATGATTCGCCCCCATTTGCGCTCGATCATGTCGTGCACCACTGCCTGCAGCCAGTAGAACGAGCCATGCATGTGGACGTTAATGACCTGGTGCCACTCGGTGTCGGTCATTTTGTGCAACATCGCCGGCCGAGTAATGCCGGCGTTATTGACCAGGATGTCGATCGGCCCAAGCTCCTTCTTCACGGCTTCAGCAGCGCTGATCACATCAGCCTTGTCGGAGATATTGCAGCGCACAAAGATGGCTTTGCCGCCGTTGGCGTTGATCATGGCAGCCGTTTCTTCGCCACCCGCTACGTTGACATCGATGATCGCCAGGGAAGCGCCTTCCGCTGCATAGCGAAGAGCAACAGCACGACCAATGCCCTGGGAGGCGCCGGTGATAACGGCAACACGATTTATTAAGCGCATGAGTAATCTCCCTTGGGTCAGCGCGGCATGTCGAGCATGCGAGCCAGGATGTTTTTCTGAATCTGAGATGAGCCGCCATAGACGCTCACCGGCCGAGAGGTGAAGTACTCCGCGAGCCAGGTCGGAGCGTTGCCGGTCAGCGCGTCGGCACCCAGAACATCCAGTGCGACATGCATGGTGTATTGCGCCGCCTTGGACCAAAGCAGCTTGCCTACTGACCCTTCTGGACCTGGGTCCCTGCCGGCAAGACGCATGGACAGTTGTTGCGCCACGTTGAGACTCAGCGCCTCGATATCGACGTATGCGCGGGCCAGTTTTTGGCGGATGGCTGCATCTGCGGTGAGCCCGCGTTCGGTCGCGATCTGTTCGATTTCATGAAGCTGACGTCGTAGCGCCGAGATCGATCCGGTGTCGGAGGCGCCACGCTCATAAGAAACCGTAGTCATCGCAATACGCCAGCCAGCGCCTGGATCGCCGATCAGCTGATCTCTGGGAATGCGTACATCGTCGAAGAAGACTTCGGCTGTCTCTGGATCACCGCTGTGAAGGACGATCGGCTGAACGGTGATACCCGGCGCATTGAGCGGGGTCAGCAGGCAGGAGATTCCCTTGTGCTTGGCGGCTGTGCTGTCCGTCCTGGCAAGCAGCAGGCACCAGTCGGCCTGGAGCGCTCCACTGGTCCACATTTTCTGTCCGTTGACCACGTAATGGTCACCGTCCAGCTCGGCACGGGTGCGTAGCGAGGCCAGGTCTGAGCCAGCGCCAGGCTCACTGAATCCCTGGCACCATTGCACCTCGCCACTCAGTAGAGAGGGTAGGAAGCGTTGCTTCTGCTCTTCCGTGCCATAGGTGAAGATTGCACGTCCCAGATAGTTGACCATCGCGGGCAGGCGCGGTGAGTCGGCTCTTCCTGCCTCATCATTGAGAATCGCATCAAAGCTCGGCGAGAGGCCTTGGCCGCCATACTCCTTAGGCCAGTTCAGGCCGATGTAGCCGCTGGCATACAGCGATTTGTGCCAGCTTTTATTCAGTGCTCGTAGGCCTTCCGGGTCTGTCACTTCACGCCAATTCGCAGGAATGTTGTGCCGGAACCATTCACGCAGCTCGAGGCGAAATTTGGTTTCTTCGGGACTATCGCGGTAATCCATTCAGCACACTCCCAGCCGGGCGTTGGCAATCTGTTTCAGTTGGAAGGACTCGTCGCCGAACAGGCGGGAATCGAGGAGGGCGCGGCGGGTGAAGACATGGGCAATGTGCTCCCATGTCTGGCCGATTCCGCCGTAGACCTGCATGACTGTTTCAGTCACCGGCAGAGCTACGGAAGCGGCGTATGCCTTGGCAGTGCGGGCTGCTACTAGAGCTTCCTCAGGAGGGAGTTGATCCACAGCCCAGGCGGCATAACAGGTCATGCTGTGCGCTGCCTGCACCTGAACCAGCATCTCGGCACAGAGATGTTGTATGGCCTGGAAGCTACCGATCAGTGCGCCGTACTGAACACGTTCCTTCGTGTAGGCGACAGCACCTGTCTGGGCGCCGTTAAGAACGCCAACGATGTCTGCGGCAACGGTGGTCAGCGCGAGGGCGTACCAACGATTCAGTGTGTTGGGATGAAGCGGTTGACCGAGCACTGCGGCGCCGGAGTGTTCACCAGAGCGATGAAGAAGCGACCGTGTGAGATCTGCAGGCTCATGGGCGGGAGTGAATCCGGACTGCAGGCTGACTCGGACCAGGTGTCCGTCGGCCAAGGCCAGTGCGTATTCGGCGCCTTCGCAATCCCAGGCAACACAGCCCTTTTCGTCGGGGGATGCGAGACGTTCAAGCGCGCGATCAAGAAGCAGCGCGTAGCGCGCTTCACCGGCGGCAAGCTCCTCAATAAGCTCGCCGGGCGCGTCGGCTAGGGCCAGCAATTCGCTGGCCAGCAATGCGGATGTGAAAGGTTGCGGCACCAGTGTCTCGCCTAATGCCTTGGCTGCAATCATCACTTCGACACCCGAGGCCAGAGGCATACCGTTATCACGCATGCGCAAGCCAAGTAGCCCCACTTCCGTCAGCATCTGCCAGTCGCTTTGACGGTTGCGAGTTTTGAGGTCGTGCGGATTGTTGATGCCGATGGACTGTGCCAGGCGATTGGCCGTACTTTCGAACATCTGCTGTTCTTCGTTGAATAGTGCGAGCACTGTGGGCTCCTTTTCTTAGTCGTGAGTCGAGCGACAGGAGAGGCGTTTGGACGCAGTCACCCTCGCCATGCCTCATTCTCATAAGCCATGGCGAAGGGCGTCATGCCGCATTTGCAGTACTAAACACCCGCTTTCGACGAAACGCTGGAGGTGGTTACCGAATGCGTGCCCTTGGCAATATGGTTCGCGGCTCGATAGCCAAAGGTGAGTGCAGGGCCGAGAGTGCCGCCGGCACCCGGATAGGAATCCGCGGTAACTGCGCCGGAGGCGTTGCCAATAGCGTAGAGGCCAGGAATAGGATGCCCATTCACATCAAGCACATTCGCGTCGCGATCGACCTTCAGGCCGCCCTTGGTTCCAAGGTCGCCGAGGTCCACGCGGATCGCGTAGTAAGGAGCGCTATCGAGTGCTCCCAGGCTGGGGTTGGGTTTGTGCCGAGGGTCACAGTAGAAACGGTCGAAGCTGTAATGGCCGCGATTGAAGTCCAGGTCAACGCCGGTCTTTGCGTACTCGTTGAACACTGAGATCGTGGATTCCAGCGTGGAAGGTGTAACTCCGATTTTCTTCGCCAGCTCCCCGATCGTCTGGGCCCTGTAGAGAACGGTGTCCCACCATTCCGGAGGAAGGCTCGTGTCCGGCATGAGCGAGCCGGGCATGATGCGGCCTAGAATGTTCTTCTTGCGGTAACTGGCATCGAAGACAAACCAGCACGGCATATTGGCGCCGGTGTTGGCGTTGTCCTTGATCATCTCGTGACCAAAGTCGTTATAGGACATCGCCTCGTTGGCGAAGCGCTTGCCCTCGCGATTGACGCAGATGCTATGGGCGTAGCTTCGCTCGATGAAGAGCGCGCTACGCATGTTCACGTTGGGAGTTCCCGCAGCAGGAATGCGCACAGTAGGCGCCCACCAGGCTTCGTGGAGAAACTCGGTCGTGGCACCAATGTGCTCACCAGCGAACAGGGCATCGCCGGTGTTGTTGTGCATCGGCGTAACGCTCCATTCAACCCGTGTATCACCTGGAAGAAACTCGCTGCGCAGGGTTTGATTCTGCTCGAACCCCCCCGAGCCAACGATCACTGCCCGGTGGGCCTGAATGACAAATTCGTTTCGGTTCTGGCTGACGATGGCACCCTTCACCCTGCCTTCCTCCACCACAAAACGTTCGAGCTTGGTGTTGAGCAGCAACGGTACCTGGCGCTGCTTGAGGCCGATTCGAAGGCCAGCGATGAGCGAGCTGCCCATCGTTACTCGGCGGTCACGATGGGTTTTTGTGCGCCAACCCAAGTCGGACCAATAGTTCCAGATCAAGGACAGGATTTTGCGTTTCCATCCCTTTCCTCGTGCGCCCAGCAGCTGGCCATCGTAATAGTCCAGGGCGATTCGGCCGAAGAGTTTGGCCCCCATGTCCGCTTCCCGCAGTGCGAAGAAATCCTCCCCGAGAATCCCCGCATCCGTAGGCTCAACGAACATGGTTCGACCGTTATCCGAGGCGCCGGGCAGGTGTTGGCAGTAGTCCGAGTAACCCGCCACCGGGTTGTATTTCACCCCGACCTTGTCGCGCATGTACTCGACCATTTCGGGTGCCGAGTCCAGATAGGCTCTGAGCTTTTCCTCGGGGACCATCCCGTGGGTGCATGCCTTGAAGTAGGTGAGTGCCTCTTCGTAGCTGTCTTGCTGGCGGATACCCGAATTGTTGGGAATCCAGATGCCCCCACCCGAAAGGGCGGAGGTGCCGCCGTAACGGTCGCTCTTCTCGACAACGATGACGCTCAATCCGAGGTCATGGGCTCGGTTGGCAGCCAGCAGGGCTCCTGCACCGGACCCAACGACCAGGACGTCGCAAGTCGTGTTCTCGACGAATGCATTCATGGCATGCGATCTCCGTTTCACGCGCCATGGGTAGGCGCTTTCTTGTTCTAGGGAGCAAGGAACGCAGTCGGTAGCGTCGGCATTCCTCGATACGCATAGCGTGGCTGTGTTGGCAGACCATAAACATCAACCGTATGCAGTAGATCGGCGCGCTCTGTTGGTTATGCCGGCGGCCGGGAGAAGAATTTATCTTCCCGGCTACTGCAAACGGTTGATGTTGGGGCAGGGGGTTTGTGCAGAAACTAGTTCCGGAGACGAGGGCCGGCACCACCGGACCAATCCGTCATCAAGACAAGCTGAACAAGAACAAAACCAGACTTGGACTTGCGGAGCGCGACATGCAGAAGAACAACAATGCCGCAATCAATTGCGGTTGCAGAGCGTTAGCGCCGGTGATGCTGATCGGTGCACTCACCAGCCCCCTTGCACATGCCCTACAGATTGATACCGGCAACCCAGACCTGAAGGTGAACTGGACCACTGAGTTCCGACTGGGTATGGGATGGCGTACCGAAGGTATCGACTCCGCAATGGGAGACGATCCTCTGAACCACCAGTCCGAGTACTCCACCCACGCCGGCGATATGTGGAAGCGCCGGCTGGATGTGCTCACTGAGCTCGACATGGTCTACAAGGAGAGCTACGGCGCCCGGATCAGCGCCACTGGGTGGTATGACAACGCTTACGACGATCACGATCTTCACGGGAACCCGCGGCTTTCCGGGATCTCCGCATACTCCAATGGCAAATTGTCGGGTGCCGCCCAGCGGTATTACAACGGCCCCTCTGGCGAGATTCTGGATGCCTTCGTATTTGGTACGTTTGACATCGCTGGCGCCTCGACCTCTTTGAAAGCAGGCCAGCACTCGCTGATCTGGGGTGTATCTCAGGTGAGTGCTGCCGACGCGATTTCCTGGAGCCAGCAACCCTCGAACCAGCAGAAGGGTGCAGAGACGCCGGGAGCTTCGCCCAAAGAGCTTGCAATGCCGTTGACCCAGCTTTCGTTCCAGAGCCAGTTGACGGACGCATTCTCAGTGGCGGGCTATTACCACCTTGACTGGAAGCCCAACCGGGCCAGCGAAGGTGGCACGTTCCTAGGTGGCCCGGATTTCCTGTATTCGGGGGACGGCCGGATTTTCGCATCGAGCATTCCGAACTTCGGCAACGTCTACATCGACCAAGGCAAGGTCATCGAGCCGGATGACAAGCACAGCGGCAACTACGGTCTTCAGCTTTCATTCAGCCCGTCCTGGTACAACGGCGGCTCGATTGGCCTGGTCTATCGTCGGTTCGACGAGATGCAACCTTGGGCTGCCAACTTTGAGGTCGACCCCACGTCCCTCGTCGGGATGAGGTTCCATCAGGTCTACAACCGTGGTGTGGACCTGTTCGGCGCTTACACCAACTTCAACTGGCAGGACATCAGCTGGGGGGCTGAGGTTTCCTATCGCCGAGGCACTGCGTTGGATAGCACCGGCGGTCCATTGCCTGACGGTAGCCTCGACGGTGCGACCGGCAACACCTGGCACGCGTTGCTCAACGCTCAGGCCGCTATGCCAACCGTGCCCCTGTATGACACCGGTATCGTGGTGGCAGAACTGTCATACACCTATCTCGACAAGGTTACGCACAACGAGGCGGTTTACAACAAGTGTCAGGACGCTATTGACGGCCCTGGTTGTGGCACTCGCGACGCCAGCAGCTTCTCGCTGATCATCATGCCTACCTGGCTCCAAGTGCTTCCGGGGGTAGATTTGACAGGAAACCTCACGCTTGCGGGTTATGGCATCCAGGGGAACTCTCCTGTTCTTACTGGACCTGCAGAGCGCGCCTTCACTTGGTCTGCCGGTGTAACCGCCGATATCAACATGAAGTACAAGGTTGGCCTGCTGTATTCGGACGCCGGCGACACCGAGCCACGTATCGGTGCAATGGGCGCCACTGACCGCGGCCGCATCACCCTGACTTTCCAAACCAGCATTTGAGGACCTTTTCGCCCCTCACCGGGCGCATGGGTTTCGCGCGCCTAACGGACGCGCTCAAAGAGGAGAAAATGATGAAAATCAGTCAGTTCGCGTTATCTGCAGCACTTTGTTTGCCTCTGTCTTTTTCGGTGCATGCCGCTGTCTCACCCGAGGAAGCAGCTCAACTTGGCGGCGATAAACTGACCAAGATCGGCGCGGAACGAGCCGGCACAGCCGACGGTTTGGTTCCTGCTTGGACCCCAGACTGGAAGGGGCCGCAGATGCCAGCGGAGGGTGGTATCTACCCCGATCCCTTCGCAAGCGAGAAATCGCAGCTCACTATCACCGCCGCGAACATGGCGCAGTATGCGGATAAGCTCAGCGAAGGTACCAAACAGCTCCTCTCGCGCTGGCCCGACTACAAGATCGAGGTATATCAGAGCCACCGTGTCGTCGACTTTCCTGACTGGCTGAAAGCAGACAGCATCAAGAATGCCACTCGTGTGCAAGACACGACGGACGGCTCTTCCATCCAGGGAGCAATGGGCGGTTATCCCTTCCCGATTCCTAAAAGCGGTGCGGAAGTCATCTGGAACCACAACCTTCGTTACTACGGACCGCCCTACCGCTCCAAATTCGCGGGTTACATGATCGACTCCTCTGGCAATCGCATGATGACCCACGACTTGGAGAACTACACCGAGTCTCCGTATCACGAGAACCCGGACGAGCCCGCGCGCTTCTTTCAACGCCGCATGACCACCTACGTGGGGCCGCCGCGCATGGTGGGTGAGAAGTCGCTGACCTATATGGTGACCAACTTCAAAGATGATGGCCGCGACAAAATCTGGGTCTACAACCAAGGCCAGCGGCGAGTGAGACTTGCACCGGATATAGGGTACGACAATCCTCTGGCCATGGCTGGCGGCGCCTACTTCTCCGATGAACTTGGGATGTGGGAAGGGCAGCTTGACCGCTTCGACTTCAAGCAGGTCGGCAAGAAGGTCATGTACGTCCCCTACAACAACTATAAGTTCGTGATGCACAGCACCCCGGAAGAGGCCTACGGCAAGCAGTTTGCCAACCCCGACCTGGTTCGCTGGGAGCCTCATCGCGTGTGGGTGGTCGAAGCAACACTGAAGCCAGGGATGCGTCATGCCCAGAGCAAGAAGGTGTTCTATGTGGATGAAGACAGCTGGTCGATTGTTCTCTACGAGGGCTATGACCAAGCTGGGAAGCTGATGCGGACTGCTCAGGGACTCCTGACTTATGATTGGAACACGAAGTCTGTGCCCAACACGCCGATGGTCATCTATGATTTGGTGAAAGGTCAGTACTGCAGCTCGATGCACATTGCTGGTGGTAGCGGCTATGTGCGGGTCGCACGCTGGCCGAACAGCAAGCTGACTCCTGATTCGATGGCGGGCAGCGGGATTCGTTAAGTGTCAGGCCGGCTACCAATCCCCTGGCCGGCCCTGCATTTCCCCTGACAGCATCAGCCAAGTGTTGATGCTGTCCCTTTTTAGAGCGCACCGCTGTTTACCTGTGCTCTGACTCAATCCATTTTTGTTTGCTGCCATCCAGGCGGAACGCTGCTGCCTGGAGATTGCCTCTGCGCGGCGCAAGCGTTTTTTCGCTTCGTCTAATCCAGATGGGGCATGTGAGCCCCGGGCTTTTTCCTGAGACTGCAACAGTGCGTGGTTTGCCTGTCTTTGACCATGTGCCTTGGCAGCAAGCTGAACAAGAACAACAGCAGACTTGATCTTGCGGAGAACAACATGCGTACAACGAGGACTGCCTTTGCTCGTTCGATTTTCACCTGTCCTGGCGGAACCCTGGCGTCAGCAGCACTGCTGGCGATAGCGTTGTCTCTGGTACCGCTCTCCGCTAACGCCCAGGCCTTTGTTGACCCCCTGGACTTGCCAGCGTCTGTGCAGCTCCAAGCTTCGAAGAAGCCTCTGCGAGATATTGTCGATACCGGCAGTCGTCTGATTGCCGTGGGCGACAACGGCCTCATTGTTCTTTCTGATGACCATGGCGAGACCTGGCGTCAGGCGCAGGTTCCAGTCAGCGTTGACCTGAACGCCGTGCACTTCTCGAACACGCAGCAGGGCTGGGCCGTTGGACAGGGTGCAGCGATCTTGCATACGGTCAACGGCGGAGAGACATGGGAGAAGCAGCTCGACGGTCGTCAGCTGGAGACGTTGGTTATCTCTTACTTCAAAAATGCCTCAGGCATGGATGTCGAGCGTGCGCAGAGCTACCTATCCGCAATTCTTTCGATGACTCGACCTGGTCCTGGTCAGTTCTTCATGGGTGTTTGGTTCAACAAGGCCGGTAATACCGGACTTGCCGTCGGTCCGTTTGGTCTGATCATGGGCACCCGCGACGGAGGTAGGTCCTGGCAGCCATGGAACACCCGTATCGAAAACAACGATCTCCTTCACCTTACCTCCATCACCGAGGTTGCCGGTCGTATCTACATCAGCGGCGAGCGAGGACATGTTTGGACTCTCGAGCCGGGAGCTGATCACTTCAAGGCTCGCGAGACGGGATACGAAGGCACCCTGTTTGGGATCACGGGTGATGCAGATGCAGTTCTAGCGTTTGGGCTGCGCGGACATGTTTTCCGGAGCATCGATGGCGGCCAGACCTGGGCTGTGGTCCCAACCGACTTCAACACTGGCGTGATTGCGGGAGTAGTGCTTGCCGGCGGCGAGATGGTGCTTGTCAGCCAGTCGGCACAGGTTGCTCTGAGCCTGAATCAAGGCGGGACCTTCAGCCCTCTCGAAATCCGCAATCCGAGTTTGTTCTCAGGCGTCGTAGGGCTTTCGGCTGAACGTATTGCATTGGTTGGCCTGAATGGCGTCACAACGATAAGTCTCAATTAACGCCGTGCCAGGCACGGCATGAGCTTCATCGGGCCTGATTTAGAGGAAGAACAAAATGGCCAAGTCCATACAAGACAACGAGACTCCGGTAGTGAAAGACCGCGCCCAATTCGATGTGCGCTCCGGAAATCTCATTGAACGTCTGATTTTTAATAATCGTATTTTCTTCGTGGTGACCTGTTTCATATTGACCGTGCTCCTTGGTTATCGGGCGATTGGTCTGCAGGTCAACGCTAGCTTCGAGAGAATGATGCCGAGCTCTCACGAGTTTGTGCAGAACTATCTGGCAAATGAGATCGATCTGGCAGCCCTCGGCAACTCCGTCCGCGTCATGGTTGAAAATCCTCGGGGGTCCATTTACGACCCGGATTATCTTCAGGCGCTCCAGGAAATAAATGACCAGATCAATCTGGCGCCCGGGGTCGATCGTGCCTGGATGCGCTCGTTGTGGATGCCTGCCGTTCGCTGGTACGAGATCACTGAAGTTGGGATGGAAGGTGGCCCGGTCATGCCCAGCGGCTACAACGGGTCAGCGAATAAGCTGAAAGAGCTTCAGGCCAACGTTCTGCGCGGTAATCTGATTGGCGATCTGGTGTCACTGGACATGAAGTCGTCCGTGATTCAGGTGCCGCTGATGGACAAGGATCCTGTCACTGGAAAGCCTTTTGATTACAAAGCGTTCTCTGACTTCTTGTCGAAAGACATCAGAGGGAAGTATGAAGTACCCGCTGCCGACGGGCAGCCGAGGGTACGTATCCACATCATCGGCTTTGCCAAACTGGTGGGTGACCTGATTGACGGCTTGACCATGGTGATGGGCTTCTTCGCCATCTCAGCGGTCATCGTTGCATTGATCATCTTTGGTTACACCCATTGCCTGCGCAGTACGCTGCTGCTTCTCGTCGCATCGTTGAGTAGTGTGGCCTGGCTGCTTGGTCTGATGCAGCTGTTCGGGTATGAAATTGACCCGTATTCGATCTTGGTTCCGTTCCTGATCTTTGCCATTGGCATGTCCCATGGCGCTCAAAAGATGAATGGCATCATGCAGGACATCGGTCGTGGAACAGACAAGTACGTGGCGGCGCGGTACACGTTCCGCCGCTTGTTTATAGCTGGTCTGTCGGCGTTGCTCGCCAACGTGTTTGGCTTTGCGATCCTGATGGTTATCGATATTCCGGTCATCAGGGACTTGGCGATCACGACCAGTATCGGTGTGTGCGTGCTGATCTTCACCCAACTAATCATGGTCCCTGTGATGCTGTCGTATCTCGGGGTCAGCCAATCCGCAGCACGACGTAGCGTTCGCAATGAAGATCCTCATGCTACCGGAAGTGGCCACTTCTTTGAGGTGATCGGCAACCTGCTCGTTCAGTGCACCCGCCCAGGCTATGCACATGGGCTGGTGCTGCTGGCTATTGTGGTTGGCATTGGAGCGTTCTATATTCGCACCGGCTTGCAGATAGGGGATCTGGATGCCGGAGCCCCCGAGCTGCGCCCGGACTCCCGATACAACCGTGACATCGCGTTCTTCAATGAAAGCTTTGGGCGATCTACTGACCAATTCGCGGTAATCGTCAAGACAAAGCCGGGCGGCTGCTCGACGTTCGAAACGCTGACGGAGATCGACCGTCTCACACTCGCACTCAAGGATGTTCCCGGTGTGCAGTCGGTCGCGAGTCTTGCAAGCTCTGTCCGGTTCATCAATGCGAGCTACGGGGAGGCCAATCCAAAGTGGATGAGCATCCCTCGCCAGGACGAGGTGGCAGCATCCGCCTCGCAGATTGCAACCGTTCAGTCCCCCGAACTTGCAAACTTCAGTTGCTCTGTTTCCCCTGTCATTGCCTATCTGGCAGACCATCGGGCCGGAACGTTGCAAGGCGTGGTCAAGGCTGTGGAGCAGTTCGCAGCCAAGCACAACAACGATGATCGGCAGTTCCTCCTTGCTGCAGGTCCGGCTGGTATCGAGGCCGCAACCAACCAGGTTGTTGAAGCGGCAAGTTTGAAAGTCCTGCTCCTGCTCTATGCCTCGGTCATCGTGCTTTGTCTCATTTCCTTCCGTAGCTGGCGGGCAGTACTGGTAGCTTTGGTCCCGCTGGTCATCACCTCTCTCCTATGTGAGGCCCTGATGGTAGAGATGGGAATCGGTGTGAAGGTCGCAACGTTGCCTGTCATTGCTCTGGGCGTCGGCGCCGGCGTGGATTACGCGCTGTATTTGCTCAGCGTTCAGCTCACGCTGCAGCGCCGCGGGGCCACGCTCGAAGAGGCCTATGCCGGTGCTCTTCGCTTCACCGGGAAGGTCGTAGCACTCGTTGGCCTCACCCTGGCAACTGGGGTGCTGACCTGGGTGTTCTCCCCCATCAAGTTCCAGGCGGACATGGGAATTCTGCTGACGTTCATGTTCCTGTGGAACATGCTCGGTGCGTTGGTTTTGATCCCCGCGCTCTCGCACTTCCTGCTCAGGGGCGAGACGCGGCAAGTGGACAGCCCGGAAATTCCATCAACTGTGACAGCCGAAGCCGAGCCACCTCAATACGAGCTTCCTGCCCCGGCAAATCCCTCGGCAATGGCCAGCCGGTAGATGCGACTTACGATAGGGGCTGCTGCCCCTGCACAGTTTACAAACAATAAGTAAAAAGGAACTGCACATGGCTCAGGCATCTCGATTTGCGAACAAGAACGTCATCGTGACCGGCGGTGCTTCCGGCATCGGTCGCGCGACAGTGATTCGCCTTACCTCCGAAGGTGGACACGTGCTGGCAGTGGATCTGGACGAGTCCGGACTCAATGAGACAATGTCTCTGGCCCAGGCTACTGCAGACCATGGTGGTCGCGTCAGTGCAATCTGTGCATCCATCACCGACGAGTATGCTGTGCGGCAAACGGTGCGGAACTTCGTGCGCGAGCATGGACAACTGCATGCGCTGATCAACATGGCGGGGGTGCTCCGGTCCAGCCATACGAGTGACACTGATTTCCAGAGCTTCATGCAGGTCGTGCAGATCAACCTCGGCGGTACTTTCCTCTTCTGCCGGGAGGCGCTGCCGTACTTGGTCGAGAGTAAAGGCAACATCGTCAATGCCGCGTCGACCTCGGCATTCTTTGGTCATGCCTATATGGCTGCATACTCGGCCAGCAAGGGTGGTGTCGCTGCACTGACTCAGGCGCTCTCGCGTGAGTACATGAATCGTGGCGTTCGCGTGAATGCAGTTGCTCCTGGTGGCATCGCGACTCCCATGGTTGCTGCCCAAGCAAACAGCTTCCCGGAAGGCGTTGACTTCAGTCTCTACCAACACCTGACTCGTCCGGATCGCCAGCTGGGGGAACCGCAGGAAGTGGCTGCTGCCATCGCGATGCTCGCCTCCGACGATGGCGCGTTCGTCAATGGCGCAATCCTGCGCATTGATGGCGGTACCCACGGCTGAGGTTTCTATGAGCACGCTGAATGAGAAAAGCGAAAAGCCTTCCCCCTTCTCGTCGTTTCAGGTTGGGCCGTTGAAGCTTCGCAACCGCTTCATCAAGGCTGGTGCCAACGAAGGAATGACCCCTGAGGGCATGCCGACAAAGGCGCTGGTCAAGCACCATCGTGATATTGCGGCAGGCGGCGTAGGTATGACCACCGTCGCCTATGCGGCTGTGTCTGCAGAAGGTAGGACCTTTAAGCATCAGTTCTATATGTCGCGAGAGGTTGTACGACATTTACGCGTCTTGACTGATGCAGTCCATGCTGAGGGGGCCGCTGCCTGCCTGCAGATCACCCATGGCGGTTCGTTCACCATGCTCAAGCCTGAGCATGGCTTCCCCAAAACCGCCTCGTCCGGGTTCAACGCATTCGGTTTCCTGCAAGGAATCCTGTGGCAGAAATCGATGAGCGAAACCGACATGTATCGCGTGGCGGGCGAATTTGCTCAGGCTTCACGCATGGCGCAAGAGGCCGGATTCGATGCAGTTGAAATTCACATGGGACATGGTTATCTGCTCAACCAGTTTCTGTCGCCGCTCAGTAACAAGCGTCGCGACGATTACGGCGGCAGCGTTGAGGCCCGCACTCGATTCCCGTCGATGGTCCTCCGGCGGGTGAAGGAAGCTGTTGGATCTCGCTTGGCCGTGACTTGCAAGCTGAACCAGACGGATGCTGCCCGTGGTGGGATCGACGCAGAACAGGCAGTAGTTTCCGCCAGGATCCTGGAGAGCAACGGCGCTGACATGCTCACACTCAGCGGTGGGCACAACATGTACAGCCCATGGGCGCTATTCGGAAGCGCTATGCCGATCGACGAAATGAAGACACATGCCCGTGGCTTGGCTCGGATTGGCCCCTGGGCCTTGGCGCTGCAACAACCCAAAGACCTGCAGTTCCGCGAACTCTATTTTCTGGAGAGCGCGAGGCAGATCCGCAAGGCCGTTTCGATGCCGTTGGCTTTGGTGGGAGGCGTCAAATCCATGGCCTCCGCCGAGCGCGCAATGGCGGAGGGTTTCGAGGTTATTGCCTTGGCCAGGGCGCTTATCCATGACCCTGCATTCGTGAATAAGCTCGCAGCCGGTCAATTAGAGCGATCTGGTTGTAACAGCTGCAACCGATGCGTGATGGGAATCTACGACCCCCTGGGGGTTCGCTGCATTTTCAATGGTCCCAATGATCCGATCATCGCCAAGTCCCTGCCGGCCAATTGACCGATTGGTGTTGTTCGAGTAAATCCATTCGAGCCACATAAAAATAACAAGAGGTGCCCGTGATGCAAACTGTCAAAATGGCGCGTCCAAGCAGATCAATTCGAGCCAATACGTTAAACGTTCTCGATATGCTGCCAGCATTCGTAAAACGACCAGGTCAGCGAGAATTGGCGGATGAGGTTCAGGCTCTTCGCGACTCGCTCGGGCAGGTAACGCAGAATCAGATGGTCCTGGCCATATACAAGGGCTTGCTGGGTGAGGAGCCTTGGCGCGAAACAGTGCAGCACCTGTCGTCCTATATGGAGTCGACCAGCGCGATCATTGTGATTCGGCCTTCTACCAGCACGGATCTTGGTTTCTTGGTCAGTCAACCACCGAATCCTGAAGTGGAGCATGCCTATCGGGCTCATTTCTGGACTCAGGATCCCTTCCTGGAGCTGCCCATCGATCGTCTGCTGACCATTGACGAGTATCTCGGCACTTCGAATTGGCTTTCTTGTGATTTCTATCAGCGCTTCATTGGTCAGGGAGGGCCATGCCACGGTCTGGGTGTGAATATCGTTTCTGCCAATGGGACAGTGTGCCGGTTGCGCCTGTACCGCATGGAGGGAGAACCGGCCTTCACCGATGCAGATAAAGCGCGTCTGGGTGGACTTTTGGAGCACTTCCGGCAGGCATTGATACTCGCCGCCCGCATGGAGCGCCAGAACACTCAATGCGAGCTGTACGAGGGCGCACTCAACAGGTTGCACATCGGTGCGATTGTTCTCGACGAGAGCCGACATATCCTGCGCTGCAACCAGATTGCGCAGACGATTCTTGACGAAAGCGATGGCCTGAAGCGCGCGGGTAAGGGGATCGAAGCCTATTACCGCAATGAGCGCGGGCTGCTCGATAAACTCATTGGCTCGGCGCACGCCTCTGCGCACGTCATGTCGATTTCGCGGGCCTCCGGGAAGCGGAAGCTGGGGCTCGTGGTCAGGAGCATTCCGCTCCGAGAGGAGTCGGAGGGTAAGTGTCGGCCTGCCTGGGTGGTATTCGTCTGCGACCCAGACGCGCAAACCACCGCGCCCAGGGAGATTATGCGGCAGGTCTTCGAGTTCACGCCGGCAGAGGCCAACTTGGCGATGGAGCTGGCTAACGGCTCCTCCCTGGACGAGGCGGCAGAGCTGTTGAATATCCGCCGAAACACGGCGCGCACTCACTTGCGAGCCATTTTCGCCAAAGCGGGGGTGACGCGACAGGCTGAGCTGGTTCGCCTGGTTCTAAATGGAGTGATTGGGCTCTCCAGCCCAGGGCCGGAGGATGTGGCGTCCCGCTAAGAGAGAGCTGCAAACGTCCGATTCGAGCCGTACTTCAACAAGCTTTCCGCGCGCCACTCTCAGGTGGCGCCTTTTTTTTTTGCCTTTGGGGCCTCTCGGCGGAGCACTGGCTAGCTGTTGCCTTACTGCTCTGCTGACACTCTTCAAACCTCATCGGCGTAGCCGAGAAAAGGGCCGTAGTCGATCAAGATATTTTCGGAATCTACTGCATGCGGATCATGCGGAGACTTTGGGCGCAGCTGCATAGTCGGGCCATAACAACACGTGGAGAACGGTTATGTCCTCGCTGCCCGAAAACGCTCGGTCGCCAATCCCTATAGGTCACTTCGTTGAGCTGAGCCAGTCCTATCGTCTGCACGTTCACGAAGTCGGCCAGGCTTCTGCCGAGAAGCCGACGCTGGTGTTCCTCCACGGCAGCGGCCCTGGGGCCAGCGGGTATAGCAACTTCCATCTCAATTTCCCGTTCTTTGCCGAACATGGATTCCACGTGCTGGTGCCCGATTACATCGGCTACGGGTTGTCGGATAAGCCGGAAGATATTCAGTACTCCTCTGGCTTCCACGTCGACGTCCTGCACGAGTTGCTGCAGAAGAAGAACGTCAGTCGAGCGGTGCTCGTTGGCAACTCACTGGGTGGCGCCATTGCTTTCCAGTACGCGCTGACCTATCCGGATCAGGCCCACAAGCTCGTCGTAATGGGGCCTGGGGGAGTTGAGGACCACACGTTGTGGGCCGGCCAGATGACCGGTCTTCGGTGTATGGGGCCGTTCATACAACAACGCAAGACTGATCGTGAGTCTTTCAGGGAGCTGCTGCATCACATTGTCGCCTCGCCTGAGACCATCACGGATGCGGTGATCGACTCGCGGCTTCCGGTCTGGCTTGAGCAACCGCTGGCGGTCTACGCAACCATGAAGGTCGATGTCTTCGCCGAGCGTCTCGCCGACTTGTCGATGCCGGTTCTCTGTCTTTGGGGACAGAAAGACAACTTCCTGCCAGTGCGTCACGCCATGATCGTCGCCGATCTCGTGAAAGACGTTCGCGTAGTCATCTCCAGTCGCTCTGGTCACTGGTTCATGCTTGAGGAGCCTGACTACTTCAACCAGGAAGTGCTGACATTCCTGAGCTGAGTACGGCGCGCCCGTTTTACTTCCGTAATGGCGGGCGCTGATGGAGCACGACTCCGTTGTAAATTCACGAGCAGAGTTCATGTCGAAGTCTCTTTACCACCGGCTAATCGTTGCCGACGTCATCTCCGAAACCCACGACAGCAAATCGATTGTATTTGCATCGCCGGAAGAGCCTCAGGCTTTCGCCTACAAGCCGGGGCAGTTCCTGACGTTGCGCATTCCTGCGGCTGACCAACCTGCTGCTCGATGCTACTCCTTGGCAAGTGCGCCAGGTGTCGACGGCGCGTTGAAGGTCACCATCAAGCGCGTCAAGGGCGGTCTTGGTTCCAACTGGATATGCGACAACCTGCAAGCGGGAGATTCTATGGAGGTGCTGCCTCCTGCTGGTGTCTTCTGCCCTTCTTCATTGGATGTGGATTTTCTGCTGTTTGCCGGTGGTAGCGGCGTCACACCCGTGATGTCGATTCTCAAATCCTGCCTGAGCAACGGAAATGGGAGAGTCTTTCTCTTCTATGCAAACCGCGACGAGCGCTCCGTGATCTTCCGCGAGGAGCTGCAGCAGTTGGCTTCCCGCTATCCCCAGCGGCTGACCGTTATGCATTGGTTGGAATCTGTCCAGGGCCTACCCACCAGAGAGCAATTGGCCGGGATCTGCAGTCCGCATCTGGACTCTCATGCCTTCGTTTGTGGTCCTGGTCCATTCATGGATGCAGTGGAGCAGACGCTTCTCGGGCTGAAAGTCGATCGATCGCGCATCCATGTCGAACGCTTCATTTCGCTGAGCAACGATCCAGGGATCCTCTCGGATGTTCCTGCTGAACTGGATGCCTCCTCGCCCAAAGTCGAGCTCTCGGCTCAGTTGGATGGTGAGAACCATTCTGTCGCATGGTCGCCTCAGGTGGATCTGCTCGACGCCCTCTTGGTCGCGGGCGTAGGGGCACCGTTCTCCTGCCGAGAGGGACGCTGCAGCGCGTGTATGTGCCGTGTTTCGGAAGGTGAAGTGACTATGCGGACCAATGAAGTACTTACCCGTGCGGATTTAGATGAAGGTTGGGTGCTTGCCTGCCAGGCGCGCCCAGTGAGCGACAAGGTCTCGGTCAGCTTCGACGGTTGATCTGAGGTGAAAACAAGAAAGCACTCCGGGAGTAGCTCATGAGCATTAATCAACTTGCTTACTTGGTAGTCGAGTCCACCGACGTGGAGAAGTGGCGCTTCTTCGGTACCCAAATCATTGGCCTGTCCGAAGAGCAGGCTGCCGACGGCGCTCTCTATCTGAAGGCTGACGAACGCCGTTTCCGACTGCTGATCGTGCCCGGCGCGCGGGACGGTCTGTTCGCCTCTGGTTGGGAAACTATTTCTGAAGAGCAGTACCTGGCCGCGCGCGAAGCTGTCGTACGCAGCGGTGCGGAAGTCATCGAATCGACTCCTCTCGATCGCCAACTCCGTTGCGTTACCGGCATGTTCTCCTTCACCGATCCATCGGGTAACCGACAAGAGGTCACCTGGGGACCGATCTCCGACTTCCTTCCGTTCATTTCGCCAGTGGGAGTAAAGGGATTCGTCACCGGAAAGATGGGTATGGGCCATGTGGTTCTACCCTCGATGAATTTTGATGAATCGCTGAGATTCTGGACTGACGTTTGTGGTTTCGGCCTCTCCGACATCCTCCATGCTCAGCTTTCCCCCGAGTTCACGGCGCGCATCTTCTTCATGCATTGCAACCCGCGTCAGCACAGTCTCGCGCTTGCCGAGATGCCGCAGCCCAGTGGTTGCGTCCACATGATGTTGGAAGTGTCTGGAATCGATGACGTGGGCCGCGCTCTGGATCGTATTGCCCAACACAAAGTGCCGCTTGCGGCGAGCCTGGGACGTCACGTCAACGACGACATGGTGTCGTTCTACGTTTGGACACCGGGCGGGTTCGCTTTGGAGTTCGGTTGCGGGGGAGCGGTCAAGGATTGGGAGAACGACCACACCGTATTTGAAACCACGCGTGGAAGTCACTGGGGGCACCAGTGGCAAGCACCTCCGGCGCAGTGAATTAAGCGCCATCTACTCCGGATGCAGGGCGCACAGGCGCTCGGGTATGTGGAACATCAGCCCGTGGCCAGCGCCCTCAGATAGCTTGATTCACCAATTGGGAAGATAACAACAATGCAAACCGTAGAGATGCAACATGCCGCGTCGGTAATTCCGGGCTCCACAGAATTGATCGCCCGTGCTCGAGCACTGATCCCTGTGTTGCGCGAACGAGCAGAGCTGGGCGATGAGCTTCGAAGCTTGCCCCAGGAAACCATCAATGACCTGGAGGCGGCTGGTCTATTTCGCGTACTGCAGCCCAAGCGCTATGGCGGTTACGAAATGAGCCCGAAGATTTTCTACGACATCGTCATGACCTTGGCCGAGGGCGATATGTCCGTGGGCTGGGTTTACTCGGTCGTGGCGGTGCATGCGTGGCAGATGGCTCTCTTTGACGACCGTGCAGCGCAAGAGGTCTGGGGGAAAGACACCAATACCCGCATTTCTTCTTCGTATATGCCGACGGGCCGCGCAAAACCTGTAGAGGGTGGCTTCCTCTTCAGCGGTCGTTGGGGCTACTCGAGCGGTTGCGACCATTGCGACTGGGTATTTCTCGGTGGCCTGGTGGAAACGCCGGAAGGCCAGCCAATCGATGCGCGGACTTGGCTGATTCCCCGTAAAGACTACGAGATCGTTGATACCTGGCAGACTTCGGGTCTTAAGGGCACCGGCAGCAAGGACATCGTCATCAAGGATGCCTTCGTACCGGAATACCGCACGCACAAGATGATTGATGGGTTCTCCTGCGATAGTCCAGGTAACCAATGGAACACTTCGCCGCTGTACCGCATGCCCTTCGGGCAAGTCTTCAGCCGAGCAGTGTCCACTGCCGCCATCGGCGCTCTGCGCGGGATGCTGGATTGCTTCATTGCCACTGCAAAGGTAAGGGTCAACGTGGTTGGTGCCAGAACCAGTGACGACTCTGTGGCACAAGTAGCGATCGCCGAAGCTACCAATGCCATTGATGAGTTGATCCTCGTGCTGCACCGTAACTTCGATGCGCTTGAGGCCTACGCTGCTCGTGGCGAAGCGCCGCCGATCGAAGAGCGCGTGAAATACCGCTTCCAGGCGAGCTACCCACCAGAGCGCATCTCCCAACTCGCGGCTCGCCTGTTCAAGGCTGCAGGCGGCGCAGCGGTTTATACCAAGAACCCCTACGGTCGATTCCTCGCTGACATCAGTGTGGGGCGCCAACACGCCGCTAACCAATTCCAGATGTTCGGGGCTAATTGGGCGAAAGTGCAGTTGGGGCAGCAGAACCAGGACTACTTCCTGTAACGCCGATCAGCCGGCGAGGACAACTCTCGCCGGCTTGGTTCGCTTAACGCGGAGCTGGAAATGAGCATTAATCGTCCTGCGCGCAGCGCGCAGAAGCTCAAGATCGTGAGGACACCGGAAGGTGAAGTCTCAGGGTATTTGCAGTGTTCCGTGGAGTTGGGCTTCGGTGGGCCGCAGACGTTGGTCCTGGAAGACTCGCTGCCCAATGTCGCGATCAGTGAGGTATTGAACCCCCTCGGCGAGTCTTTCCTCGCGGATGAGGTTCAGCGACTGATGCGCCTGGGTGCCGCCCATTGGTTGGTGGAAGAAGTCGGAAGTGCGCCGATGGAAATCACCTCCCGTGGCGACAGTACCGCCTGGACTGTGTCGTTTTCTCTTCCCCTGCCGGGTGGTCAAGACGTCACTTTGCATGTCGATGTAGATGACGCCACCACTGGTAGAGAGGCCCGAAGCAAAGCGTTGTCCCTCCTGACTGATTGGAGAGAGGGACTGAACCGGGAACCCGTGAGCAGCGAACTACTTGTTTCGATATCCGATTTGGACCTGACAGCGGCGCCTTACCTGCTTAGAGGTCTGGCAACTCTTCATGCCTAGGATGGTTTCTGCCGCCCATCGGACTCCTTTCCAAATCCACAGAAAACAACAATGAGTGGAGATTTCCTATGAACAGTGTGGTCGAAAAGGCTCATATCATCGTTAGCGAGAAGGTTGAACGTTTCGCTCGAGGTTGGCATTGCATGGGGCTGACCGAGACTTTCCGAGACGGTAAACCTCATACCATCGAGGCCTTTGGTACGCGTCTTGTGATATTCGAGGGTGAGCATAGCAAGAAGCTCAATGTCATCAACGCGTTCTGTCCCCACTTGGGCGGCAATCTAGGTGAAGGCACTATCAAGGGCGACAACATCGCCTGTCCTTTCCACGATTGGCGCTGGGCGGGCGACGGGAAATGCGCCGCCATTCCATACGCCAAACGTGTTCCGCCACGTGCTCGGACCCAGAGTTTTATTACCTGTGAGGAGAACGGCCAACTTTTCGTCTGGAATGATCCAGAAGGGAACCCGCCGCCGGAGAACGTCGTCATCCCCCGCCTGGAGGGAGCGTTCAGCGACAATTGGACAGGCTGGGACTGGTCATTCCATGAGATCGGTACCAACAGCCGAGAACTGGTAGATAACCTCGTAGACGTTGCGCACTTCTTCTACATCCATGGCTATGGCGTAGCCGGCGCGGCAAGCTACTTCAAAAATGTTTTCGAAGAGCACTTCGCGACTCAATATCTCGAAATCGGACCGCAAGTAGAGAACTGCGGTTACGAAAGGGACAGTACCTTCACCGGAGACCTGCGGGATCTGAAATGCCTTAGCCGCGGGGAGACGACCTACCATGGCCCGGGCTATCTCGTTTCCCGCTTGATGATGAACTACACCGGCGATGATCCGATCGAGGCTATTGAGATCCTCGCGAACTACCCTGTCGACGAAAACCGGTTCGCGCTGCATATGGGCTTCATTGTTCGCAAGAATCCCTTGCTCAATGAAGAGCAGAACGCGGCACGCGCGGCCGCTGTCGTGGAACAACTCCGGGTCGGTACTCTCCAGGACGTCCATATCTGGAAGACCAAAACCCGCATCGATAACCCACTTCTCTGCGATAGCGATGGTCCGCTCTATCAGCTGCGACGCTGGTACCAACAGTTCTTCGTCGACGTGTCTGACATCAAGCCGGAAATGACTCACCGATTTGAGGCAGAGACCGATACGCGCCATGCCCTTCCGGTCTGGGAGAAACAGGCGGCTGAGAAGCTTGCCGAGATGGCACAACTGCAAGCGGCCGCGGTTACTCAGTGAGCTCCCTGGGCGCTACCTGACCGGGTAGCGCCCATTTACTGGTATTTCCCTTATCGGAATGGAGGCCTCGACGCTCATGGAGTTCGGTCCCGAATCTACCCAGTGGCACAGCCGCGTGGAGTCCCCCGACATATTGTCCGACGCTGACGCCGGAGAATGGGATGCCACCACAGATTTCCTGGTTGTCGGGTATGGCGGGGCAGGGATCGCTGCTGCGCTTCAAGCCGCCGAGGAAGGGCTTTCGGTGATCGCTGTAGATGCATTCTCAGGCGGCGGTGCCACAGCCATGAATGGCGGCATCTTCTACGCTGGGGGCGGAACCTCAATTCAAACTGAAGCGGGAGTCGTCGATAGCGTTGACGATATGTATCGGTATCTCTCTCTGGAAACAGGGGAGGTTGTGAGCTCAGCAACCCTTCGCCGATTTTGCGAAGGAAGCAATGCAGACTTCGAGTGGCTTCGAGGTCACGGCGTCCGGTTCGATAGCACCTATTACCCGCAGAAGACCTTTTACCCTCCCGCGGGCTATTTCCTTTACCACTCGGATAGCTCATTAGCCGAGACCAGTAAGGCTGTCGCGGCTCCGGCTGCTCGAGGACACAAGTATTGGCACCCGCCAGCCAATCAGCCTGTCGGTTTTGGTGTGCACCTCACCGACCCGCTACGGGAAAGGGCAGCAAATCTTGGAGTGAAGTTCTGGGCTCGCACAGAAGCTCGCCGTCTTGTCGTCACTGAACGCGGTGAAGTAGTGGGGGCAGTCGTCATTCGTATGCCTGAGGACTCCCCCCATACGCGTGAGTACATCAAAGCTCAGGAGCAGGCGCGAGCGATCCTGCAAAAGCTACCGTCTTCGATGCCTGGTTTCGCCCGACTGGAGGAAAAGGCGGAGGCCCATTGGCGTCGAGCAGACGAGCTGCAGCGTCAATATGGCATTGCTCAGCGAGTACGAGCCTATAGAGGTGTTTGTCTGAGTGCTGGAGGGTTCATCTGGAATCGAAAGATGGTTGCTGAGCATGCCCCCAAGTATGTAAGCAATATGGCGATGGGGTCTCCTGGGGGAGATAACGGCAGCGGCATACGCCTCGGTCAGAGCGTCGGCGGCCTGGCCACCTTGATGGAGCGCGTCAGTAGTTGGCGATTCATAAACCCGCCTGCGCAATGGCCCAAAGGAGCTCTCGTAAACACCGAAGGGCGGCGTTTCGTGAACGAAGAGCTCTACGGCGCTGCAATCGGCCACGAGATGAATGAGCACCACCAGGGCAAGGGTTACATCATCCTTGATCGTTCCCTCTATAGAGGGGCATGGAAGGCCGTAGTACTGGAAAATCTGTTCCCCTTCATGCGATTACCTCTGGTTTTAGCGCTGCTCTTTCAAACCAAACGTGCGCGAACCCTTCCGGTCCTTGCGAAGAAATTGGGTATTCCTGCTGCTGCTCTTAAGGCAACTATTGAGCGCTATAACCTGGCCGCAGATGGAAGCATGCCGGACGAATTCCGCAAAAGCCGATCCGAGTGCCACGCCTTGCGCCAGGGCCCCTTCTACGCAGTGGATGTTTCCGCATCCAGCAAACTTTTCCCGTGCTCAGCGATGACAGTGGGCGGGTTGAAGGTTGATGAGAACGATGGATTGGTTATACGTGCAGACGGCTCTCGTATCAGAGGGTTGTATGCGGCTGGTCGGACAGCTGTCGGCCTTCCGTCGAATCTCTATGTGAGTGGGCTTTCAGCCGCCGATTGCGTATTTTCTGGCCGCCGTGCAGCTCGGCATGCAAGTAGTCAATTGGCCTGAGTACTCTGCGCTATGCGTCGCTCTCAGGAGGAAATCAATCGGGCTATTGCGCGGGCGCTCTCGTATAGGGAGTCTCGCCCCATGTTACCGAGTCTCAACTTCCTCAGGATAACGCTGGCACATAGACAACTTGGTCACGCCCCCCGTGTTTGGCCGCATAGAGACCGCCGTCAGCGCGCTTTATTGCATCATCAACCTGCTCACCATTAGTGAGCAGGGCGCATCCGATGCTCATGGTCATCTTCCGAGGGCCGCCGGGTATCAAAAACGGCGCGCTGCCAATTGACTGACGCAAGCGCTCCGCAATCTGCGTTAATTCTTGGCTATCTTTAACCCGTAGCAGGGCCACGAACTCCTCTCCTCCCTGGCGTACCAGCAGGTCATCTGGCCGAAGCGTAGCCCGCAGTCGGCGGGCACACTCGCAGAGCACTTTATCGCCGGCATCGTGGCCATGCTCGTCATTGACGGATTTGAAACGGTCGAGGTCTGCGTATACGGCTCCTAGCTGTAAACCTCGCTCCTCAGCCAAATGAAGCTCTCGGTTCTGAAATGCTGCCAACGCCCCGCGGTTCCATAGTTGTGTCAAAGGATCAAGCAAAGCCCTGCGCTGCCCGCGATCCATTTCAACACGCAGAGCGCGATTGACCTGAGCTAGGCTCCGCAGTTGCAAATAACCCTCGGTGAGCGTGGCTAAGTCCCGAAAATTAGCCTGTTGCGCCTCGCTGAGCTTCCGCGGCCGAGGATCGAACATGCACAGGGTGCCAATGGCTTTGCCATTTGAGGCACGTAACGGGTGGCCCGCATAGAACCGGATATAGGGTGGGTTCAGCACGAGGGGATTGTCCTCGAAGCGTGAATCGCACCTGGCGTCGGAAACCATCAAGGTATCTTCACCGAGAATCGCGTAGCCGCAAAAAGACACATTACGCTTCGTCTCGCTTACCTCGATGCCGATTCGAGCCTTGAACCACTGCCGATCCTGATCGATTAGGCTGATCAGAACGGTCTCCACCTGGGCCAGTTCTTGGGTGAGTCGTACCAAGGTATCAAGATAATGCTCGGCCGGCGTATCGACCAAGTCCATATCATCAAGTGTGCGCTGACGAAGTGCTTCATCAGCGGGTAGGGGACAAGCTGGCATGTCTGTTACTCCACTCCTTGGTTCGTTTTTTCCAAAAACGCGGATAGAAAACTCTCAAGCATCTTGACCAATGCCGCACACGCTCGGCGCCTTCAGGCCAGGCCAGCCGAAATAGAGAGCATAGCAAACCGGTTGGCTCTATCCCGGATCCTCCAGTGGGCATTACCTGTGGTGTTGATCGGCGCGGTTCGGTCGGTCGCCCAAGACCTCGACAAACGTCTAAGACTTACAGGCGGCTTGAACAAACGGTTGAGGTTGTCGCCCCTGGCTGCCTTATTGGAAAACCGGTATTGACCTCGAGTTAAGTCAAGGTTTTAGAGTGGCGTCCGGACGCTCTCGCTGCTTTCGGAAGCGAACTCACAAAGGACCAGGAATGGACACTCCGACTTCACTGCTGATTTTCCAGATCACCTGCTGCATTGGCTTGAGCCTGTGGCTGAGTATCAGCCTGATCAACAACCTGCAGGCCTTTGCCAGCTCAGCCGGGGCGATCGGGGAGACCATGTCGATGGCGCCGCTGGCCCAACCCCCCGGAATCAGCCTCCCTTTGCTGGTGCGAGCGATGACCTCTCACGCCATCCATCGTTTGGCCTTGTCGATCATCGTGCTGACACAGGCAGCCGCCGTTCTCGCGGCTTGGGTTGGCTGTTATGAACTGCTGCTTGGCGCCGGCCTAGAGGTGGCGCGGCCCTGGTTGAACCTGGCCTTGAGCGCAACGCTCGGGTTCCTGTTCGCGATGCTGCTGGGCGGGATATGGTTCGGCTACTGGATCCGCCAGGAAGGGTTGCAACTGACCCATCTGCTGTTGATGGTCTGGATCCTGCTGCACTTCGTCGTACTGAATGTCCGGTGGAGTTGAGCGGCCCAGGGAAGCTTGGAGCATTTCAGTTAAAAGGAGCAACAGATGAAGATGATGATCGTAGGCGCCGGAAGAGGGTTGGGCCGGGCTTTGCTCGAAGGGCTCGGCAAGCCAGGGGACACGCTGATCGGCGTATCACGCAAACAGCCGTCAGACTTGGCCCTTGCCCCGGGCATCGATCTGCAGTGGGTCGATGCCGACCTTGCCAAGCCAACGGCGGCTGTAGCACAGATCGCGGATCGGGCACCTGCCGATCTGGATGTCCTGATCTACAACGTTGGCATCTGGGAAGAACACGCCTTCAGCGAGCACTATGCATTCCTTGACGACAGCGACGAATCGATCACCAGGCTGGTCGAGGTGAACATCACGGCCACGCTGCTTCTGCTCAAGCGCCTGGTGCCCAAGTTGCTTGGTGCGTCCCGGCCGCAGTTGATCCTCACCGGTTCGACCTCAGCTCTTCGCCAGAGTGGGCGCCCGGAGGTAGCGTTCGGCGCCTCAAAGTTCGCTCTCAACGGCATGGCTGATGCGCTGCGCGAAGGTTTTAGGGATGACAACCTGGCGGTGACCGTGCTCCAACTGGGTTATCTCAATACCGACGACTCCCTGAACACTCCATTGGCACAAGCCGCAGCACGTGGCGAGCGGCGCCAGGTACCGGTGCATGATGTGGTCACTATGGTCGACGCGCTGTTGCGCTTGTCCGGGGCTTCGTTCGTACGGGAGCTGATCTTGCCGGCTATCGGTGATGAGCGCTTCTGAGGCCAAAGCTGCCATCAGCCCTCAAGTTTAGTGGCTGTGCTGCCGTCGGTGCTCGCCTGGTGTCATGCCTCTTCAGGCTCGAAGCGCGCAAGAAAGAAATGGAATTCATAAACCCAACGAGAAACGCAATTTCCCCTGGGGACAGGTTTGAGCGAAACGGTCTGTAGCCGTGCCGTTTCGTCTTTTTTTTAAATCGATTACGTCACTGAAACCGCATGGATTGGACGCTTATACCACTATCTTGAAAACCGTTGAGCTACGCAAAACCACCCTTGCAGAGAATTCGCTTGAGCGGTTAGGGCGACTGTGATCACGCAGGAATGTTGTCCTTTTTCCACTGCGCTGTAGGAAAATTCCTCTTTTTTGATAGGCTTCTGCCGTCAGTCGAGAGGAAAATGGAATGCCCGTCGTCATCGTTGAAAACGATACATCACAGTGGGAAGACCAGACAGGCGCTGTCTATCACTTCCCCAAGCGTTACCAAACCTTGCTCGCTCAGGGAACCGAGGTTGTTTACTACAAAGGGCGTATAAAAGATAAAGCCTTTGCCTCGGTCCGTCTGAGTGCCAATCCGCACTATTTTGGCAAGGCACGTATAGGCAAGGTCTACGCAGATAGCAGTAGTAATAAGGGTGATCTTTTTGCTTTGATTGAAAATTTCATTCCATTTGAAAGCGCTGTTCCCGCAAAAATCGACGGCGCGTACATGGAGACTATCCCCGGCAGCCGCGCGAGTAACTACTGGCGTGACGGGGTTCGGCTCATTTCTCAGTCTGATTACGACGCTATCTTAAGCCACGCGAAGCTTTTAGATTCGCGGTTGGATACTGCTCTTCCGCAATCAGAAGACGATCCGATTACATTTGAATCGGCTAATGAAGGCAGCAAGACAAGCTACTTTGGCACCCGATACGAACGCCGGAAAGATCTTAGGATGAAGGCCATCGCTATTCACGGGCTTCACTGCAAAGCATGCGGTTTTGATTTCGAGCAGGCTTACGGCGAACATGCAAAGGGCTTCATTCACGTTCATCACGTAGTACCTATTTCGAAATTTGGTGGAGAACAGGCTGTGAATCCTGAGACAGACCTCGTAACGTTATGTGCCAACTGTCATGCGGTAGTCCACCGCAAGCGCGACATGACCCTCAGTGTCGATGAGCTGAAAGGCATGTTACGCGGACGATGGGTCATCGAACCTCAGTAGGCATACACATCCAAGCGTACCCGGGCTATAGCCTAAATACAGCGCTCAATCCAATAATACGAATATCTTCTGACGCGCCATTAGCTCTCGCTGAAGCAATGCACAATGGAGGTGGTATGCTCGCTATTCGCCCTGTAGCAGCAACTGATTGGCAATCTTATCGGGATCTACGTCTGCGGGCCCTGCGTGACTCTCAGGAGGCTTTCGCGAGTACTCATGAGCGCGAATCAGGCCGGGACGACGATGATTGGCGTACCCGCGTATCCGCCGTCGCTAGCTCCAGCATTGCTCAAGCTTTCTTCGCTCATTGGAATAATGAGGCGTGTGGCTTGGTGTGGTGCAAGGCATCCTACGTTGAGCCAGGCGTTGTCGAGATTTTCCAGATGTGGGTTGCGCCTGATGCACGTGGGATCGGAGCTGGGAGTGCCTTGCTTGAGAGAGCTATCAAATGGGCTGAGGATCACGGTGCGGCACGTGTTCGTCTGGGTGTGACGATTGCAGATAGCCCGGCGATGAACTTGTACAAAGCGAGCGGATTTCATGCAGTTGGCGCACCGGAGCCTTTGCGTGAAGGTTCGGCTTTGATGTCGCAATCGATGGAACTGAATCTTGGACCGCGTCCAGCGAGAAAAGAGGCAAGGGGCTAGGTCGTTGAGTCGCCTTCAAAACCAGGAGTCGCATTAGGTCTTGAAGGCATCCAGTCAATGATGAGTCATTCGCGCATCATGCCCAGTTCCGCATCATCCATTAGCGCCTTGGCCAACGCGCACAGGTAGTGCGAAGCCCAGATCAACTGAGGTTTATCTTCCATCAATCCATCCAGAGTCATGTCCCGTGCATAGCCCATCAGCTCGGACGCCTGTTCACGGGCACTCTGGCAAGGTATGCCGGCTTCGATGCGGAAGAGGGGATGGGTCTGGTTTTCACCTTGGTAGAAGGTGGTTTTGCCGACGGTGAATTTGGTTTCTTCTGTGGACATTATTCAGTTTCCCCAAGATTGCTTCAGCCTGTACGGGCCTATTCGCGGGTGAACCCGCTCCTACAGGAGCACGGCAGTCTTCAAGGCTGAGGGAGTGCCTGGGAGGGGGTCCGCGAAGAGGCCGGCCCAGGCAGTACATCAGCGAGACGTCAGTGCGTAGTGCGAGGTTCAGTGGGCATCTGCACCTGGGCTATTGCGGACTCGAGCAAAGCTCTCAAGGTCTCCAGTTCATGCATCGAGGTCATCATCAGAATCGACGCTGGTGACTTGGGCTGCAGCAGCATTGCCTGATGCACGACAGTTGCAGCGCAAAGCGCGTAATCCGTGGCCTGGATCAGGGTGTCTTCAAGGCAGAGGGACCGGTGGGGTGGGTCTGGAACGATCTTGAGCATGGCGTAACTCCAACGTCGGAAAGTGGAGCTACCTCAACCTTGCTGTCAAACAAGATGGTGGCAGCTGTACGCGGGTTGACAGACCGAGACGTTGGCACTCGGCGCACCACAGGGTGCCCACACGTACAGCCGCCATGAAAGCGAGCACATGAGGACAACGTCAGCGGTCTGTCAAAACCGGTCGCTGAATTGGCAGCGACGGATCGAGACTAGGGCTGACTATTTCCATGTGCAACGAAAATCAGGCGCGAGGAGTATCTTTGGGAAATGGCCTACAAGGAAGGGGTAATTTCTGATTTTTCGACCCGCTCCCGTTCCTCAAAACTTAAACAGGAAACAGGCGGGCAAAAGAAAACCCGCCGAGGCGGGCTAAGTACTATCACGTAGGGATAGCTTCATCCTGCCCAAGCCACTGTGAAAATTGGGTGAAAGAAAGGTCCCCATAACGTGATCATCCAGAGGGCCCCGCGCCCTTCAAAGCTCGGCTTTCTGCCGCTGGTGGCGCTGAAAGCGGGTAACCGCGATCTGGACGATAGCTGCCACGAGGCACAGCAGGCCGACTTTCCAGCTGCCCTCCAGGCCGTAATGCTCGGCGATCTTCCCAGTGATGATGACGCTAACGAAGATGGCGAAAGGCAGAATCAGTTTGTTCATCAGGTCTTCCAGCAGGCTGCAAGGGGCTTGAGTGAATACGCAGTTCACCCAGCGGAAAGGCCGCGATCTTAGCAAATCCGGGTGCGGCGAGTGGAGGGTGCCTGCCATGGGAGGTTTGGTGGCAGTGAGATCGCGCGCCGCCCGCGCGGCGCATCGCGAGCTGCGCTCGCTCCTACGTTTGTTTCGGGCCAGTAATGCCTGTGAGAGGCGCGCGCGACCGCCTTGTTTGTACGACGCGATATCGCGCCATGCGCCAAGGCGTTCGCGCGCAAATCCCCCAGGAATC
>AZIG01007229.1_pt1 | contig 63423 bp, 59 predicted proteins | sample 359071 | NCBI WGS metagenome assembly AZIG01 (sample SAMN02429714, study PRJNA222667) | marine sediment metagenome | biome: Sediment sample; isolation source: enrichment culture of sample MGS-AQ(UA) from oil contaminated terminal site... | place: Jordan: Aqaba | collected 2011-05-15 | depth 18 m m | reverse complement strand
TATAAGGGGATTCGAGAGGGCGTCAACCTTTAATTTCAAGAAACCTTGATAGCGCAGAAAAGCAAAGCGGGGAGGCCTGACGGCCTCCCCGCTTTTCATCTAGAGCACTCCAGCATCACGCAGGCGCTGTACCTCACCGGCATCTACCCCCAACACCTCCCCCAGCACCACTTCGGTATGCTCGCCCAGCAGTGGTGGCGCCCGGCGATACTCCACTGGCGTCTCCGACAACCGTATCGGGCTCGCAACCTGCGGCACATTACCCGCCAATGGATGCGGAATACTCACCGCCAACCCACGCGCCAATACCTGAGGGTCCTGGAACATCTGGGCCAGGTTATTGATAGGCCCACATGGCACTCCAGCAGCCTCCAGCTGGGCCACCCACTCAGCCGTGGTCTTGAATACCGTAGCCTGACGAATCAATGGTATCAGCTCGGCCCGGTTGGCCACCCGCAGCTTATTGGTAACGAAGCGCGGGTCTTCCGCCCATTGCGGCTGCCCGGCCACCTCGGCGAACTTACGGAACTGGCTGTCATTACCCACGGTAAGAATGAAATCGCCATCTGCCGTCGGAAAGTCCTGATACGGGACTATATTAGGGTGTGCATTACCCAGCCGACGAGGAGGGGTGCCCGTGGTCAGGTAGTTCATTGCCTGGTTTGCCAGGCAGGCCACCTGCACATCGAGCAATGCCATGTCGACATGCTGGCCGACGCCAGTCTGATCCCGGTGGGCAAGGGCAGCCAGCATGGCGACCGTGGAATACAACCCGGTCAGAATATCGGTAAGCGCCACCCCAACCTTGACCGGCCCTGCGCCTTCTTCGCCCTCCGGACGACCAGTCAGGCTCATCAGCCCACCCAGCCCCTGGATCATGAAGTCATAGCCAGCGCGCTTGGCATATGGCCCGGTCTGACCGAAGCCGGTAATGGAGCAATAGATAAGCTGCGGGTTTACCGCCTTGAGGCTCTGGTAGTCCAGGCCATAGGCAGCCAGCCCACCTACCTTGAAGTTCTCTATGACAATATCGCACTTCGCCGCCAGTTCACGCACCAGCCGCTGCCCCTCCGGCTGAGTAAAGTCGATGGTCACGGAGCGCTTGTTACGGTTGGCCGACAGGTAATAGGCCGCCTCACTGGTATCCTCACCTTCAACATCCTTGAGGAAAGGTGGCCCCCATGAACGGGTATCGTCGCCACTGCCGGGGCGCTCGACCTTGATCACGTCGGCGCCAAGGTCAGCCAGAATCTGACCAGACCACGGGCCGGCCAACACGCGCGAAAGGTCTAGCACCCGCAGATGTGATAGCGCGCCCATGGTTTGCTCCTTATTAATAGAACGCCTGGATACCAGTCTGCGCACGCCCCAGGATAAGTGCATGCACGTCGTGGGTACCTTCATAGGTGTTGACCACCTCCAGGTTAACCAGATGACGGGCCACACCAAACTCGTCGGAGATGCCGTTGCCGCCCAGCATGTCACGCGCCATACGGGCGATATCCAGCGCCTTGCCGCAGGAATTGCGCTTCATGATAGAGGTGATCTCCACCGCAGCCGTCCCTTCATCCTTCATGCGCCCCAGACGCAGGCAGCCCTGCAGCGCCAGGGTGATTTCGGTCTGCATGTCGGCCAGCTTCTTCTGTATCAACTGGTTGGCGGCCAGTGGACGACCAAACTGCTGGCGATCCAGGGTGTATTGGCGGGCGGTGTGCCAGCAGGCTTCAGCGGCACCCAGCGCCCCCCACGAAATGCCATAGCGAGCCGAGTTCAGGCAGGTGAACGGGCCCTTGAGGCCACGCACGTCCGGGAAGATGTTCTCTTCTGGCACGAACACATTGTCCATGACGATTTCACCAGTGATCGAGGCGCGCAGGCCAACCTTGCCATGGATTGCCGGGGCACTGAGGCCTTGCCAGCCTTTTTCCAGTACAAAGCCACGGATATCGCCCGCATCATCCTTGGCCCACACCACGAACACATCGGCGATGGGACTGTTGGTGATCCACATCTTGCTGCCGGTCAACCGGTAGCCACCGTCGACCTTCCTCGCGCGGGTAATCATCGAACCAGGATCGGAGCCATGGTTAGGCTCGGTTAGACCAAAGCAACCGATCCACTCGCCACTGGCCAGCTTGGGGAGGTACTTCTGCTTTTGAGCTTCGGTGCCAAATTCGTTGATCGGCACCATCACCAGCGACGACTGCACACTCATCATCGAGCGGTAGCCCGAGTCGATACGTTCCACTTCACGAGCAATAAGGCCGTAGCACACATAGTTCAGGCCGCTGCCTCCGTATTGCTCAGGGATGGTTGCACCCAACAGGCCGACTTCACCCATCTCGCGAAAGATCGCGGGGTCGGTCTGCTCGTGGCGGAAGGCCTCGAGCACACGCGGCGCCAGCTTGTCCTGGGCGAACTGATAAGCGCTGTCACGCACCATGCGCTCTTCTTCAGTGAGCTGCTGATCCAGCAGCAGCGGGTCGATCCAGTTGAAGCTTGCTTTACCGGCCATGAGCGAATCCTCGAAATAGGGGGCAGTTTCTTGTGCCTTTGAGCCTAGGCCTGATCAGCCGCCGGGACAAACGAGGATTGCGCACCGATTAGTGATATTTTGTCACTCCGTAAATCGGCAAAACGCCTTATTGACAGCCTTACAAGTGAGGTTGACGTACATGCGCCGCAAGATCCCCAGTACCACTGCCCTGGTTTGCTTCGAGGCGGCAGCCCGTAACGAGAGCTTCACCAAGGCTGCCCAGGAGCTCGCCCTGACCCAGGGTGCCGTCTGTCGGCAGATCGGTGGACTGGAAACCTTCCTTAATGTGGAACTGTTCCGTCGCTCGCGCCGCGGCGTGACGCTGACTGAAGCCGGCCTGTCCTACAGTCGCCAGGTGGCGGCCCAACTAGACGCCGTTGAGCGCGATACCTTGTCGGTGATGCGCCAGCAAGGCGCCAATGTGATCGAGCTGGCGGTAGTACCGACGTTTGGCACTCAATGGCTACTACCACGGCTCAAGGACTTCCAGCAGCGCCATCCGGAGGTCACGGTCAACCTTACCAACCGCACCCGGCCATTCCTGTTTGCCGACACGGCCTTCGATGCCGCCATCTATTTTGGTGATGCGGACTGGTCAGGCACCCAGTCGCACCAACTGATGGGTGAAAACCCGGTACCTGTGTGCAGCCCGACGCTGCTGAACGGCCAAGGCATGCTCGAGGCACGCCACATCGCGCAGTTGCCACTGCTGCAGCAGAGCACGCGCCCGTATGCCTGGCGGCAATGGTTCGGCAGCGTGGGCATGAATGTGGAGCGCGACATGACAGGCCCGCGCTATGAACTATTCTCGATGCTCGCCCAGGCGGCCATGCACGACATGGGCATTGCCCTGATACCACCGTTCCTGATCCAGCGGGAGTTGGAGGAGGGTAGGTTGGTGGTCGCTAACAGGCATGCCCTGAGTAGCGACAAGGCCTACTATCTGATGATTCCAGAGCGCAAGGTGGAGTCGGCGTCGCTACGCGCCTTTCGCGACTGGCTGGTAAGCCAGGCTCAGGCCTACATGAACAAAACAGCGACAAACGCGACAAGCTGACCCTGTAGTCAATTATTTTAAACACCTACAGATATATGTATATGTCGCATATTCGCAAACTGTAACGCAAGCACAAAAATACCCCTTAATCGTGCTCAGTACGCGGCTTTGCGGGTTATTTTGCGACATCCAACTAGTCGTAAGCGAATTGGCCGCTTTTTTTTTGATTTTTTCTCCTAATCTGCCAATGGCCCATGTTTGACGGGCTACAGCCCTATCACTGCGACAAGCGGTCACAGGGTGACTTGTAGTTTTGGCTTAGTTTCGCTCCAGAACCGGTTGAAGGCCTCTGGGTTCGTCTGCAAAATGCTTCGCCCCGCCCGGGATCCGGCGGGTTGGCGCTCCACAGCCGCCCCAGCGCACCATCCGAAGTGTGCTGGCTTCTACAAAGACAAAAGGTCACCGCAGGAGAAATAGTCGTGCACATTGGTGTTCCTCTCGAGACGCAGACCGGTGAGACAAGGGTCGCTGCGACCCCCGAAACCATCAAGAAACTGATTGGCCAGGGCCATCAGGTCACCGTTCAACGGGGGGCAGGGCTTAACGCCGCCATTCCGGACAGTGCCTATGAAGCCGTGGGTGCTTCCATTGGGAGCGCTGCCGATGCCTACGGCGCCCAATTGGTACTCAAAGTGGTCGCCCCCACCGACCAGGAACTGGCCCTGATCAACAGCGGCAGCCTTCTGGTGGGCATGCTCAACCCCTTCAACGGCGAACTGATCGGCAAGATGGCCGAACGCGGTATTACCGCCTTCGCCCTGGAAGCCGCGCCGCGAACCTCGCGGGCGCAGAGCCTGGACGTGCTGTCATCACAGGCCAACATCGCCGGTTACAAGGCCGTGTTGCTGGCAGCCCATCACTATCCACGCTTCATGCCAATGCTGATGACCGCTGCCGGTACCGTTAAGGCGGCACGCGTGCTGGTCCTGGGTGCCGGCGTTGCCGGCTTGCAGGCCATCGCCACAGCCAAGCGCCTGGGTGCGGTGATCGAAGCATCCGACGTTCGCCCTGCCGTGAAAGAGCAGATCGAATCACTGGGCGCAAAATTCATCGACGTGCCATACGAGACCGACGAAGAGCGAGAGTGCGCCGAAGGCGTTGGCGGCTATGCCCGACCAATGCCGGCCAGTTGGATGCAGCGCCAGGCCCAGGCCGTGCACGAGCGCGCCAAGCAGTCCGATATCGTCATCACCACCGCGCTGATCCCCGGCCGCAAGGCGCCGACCCTGCTAAGCGCCGAAACCGTGGCGCAGATGAAGCCTGGCTCGGTAGTCATCGACCTGGCTGCCGCCCAAGGCGGCAACTGCCCGCTGACCGTCGCAGACCAAGTGGTGCAGGAGAACGGCGTGACCATCGTCGGCCCGACCAACCTGCCGGCCCAGGTGGGTGCCGATGCCTCGGCACTGTATGCACGCAACCTGCTGGACTTCATGAAGCTGCTGTTCGACAAGGACGGCGCGCTGATCATCAACCTCGAAGACGACATCGTCGCGGCCTGCCTGATGTGCCGTGATGGTCAGGTCGTCCGCAAGAACGGCTAAGGAGCACGACAATGGAAGACATGCTGATTTCCCACGGCATCTATAACCTGATCATTTTCGTGCTGGCCATCTATGTGGGCTACCACGTGGTGTGGAACGTCACCCCGGCGTTGCACACCCCGCTGATGGCGGTCACCAATGCCATCTCGGCAATCGTCATCGTTGGCGCCATGCTGGCCGCGGCCCTGACCGTGACCCCGGCCGGCAAGCTGATGGGCACCCTGGCCGTGGCCCTTGCCGCCGTCAACGTGTTCGGTGGCTTCCTGGTCACCCGCCGCATGCTTGAGATGTTCAAGAAGAAAACCAAGAACGAGGCGAAGAAGTAAGCATGAGCATGAATCTGGTAACGCTCCTCTACCTCGTCGCCTCGGTGTGCTTCATCCAGGCGCTCAAGGGCCTGTCGCACCCGACCACCTCGCGGCGCGGCAATCTGTTCGGCATGATCGGCATGGGGCTCGCCATCCTCACTACGGTTGGCCTCATTTATAAACTCGGGGCTGAACTTGCCACCGCCGGTATCGGCTATGTCATCGTCGGCCTGCTGGTCGGCGGCACCGCCGGCTCGATCATGGCCAAGCGCGTCGAGATGACCAAGATGCCCGAACTGGTCGCTTTCATGCACAGCATGATCGGCCTGGCCGCGGTATTCATCGCCATTGCCGCCGTACTGGAGCCGCAGTCGATGGGCATTGTGGCTGCCATCAGCGACCCGATCCCTACTGGTAACCGCCTGGAACTGTTCCTCGGCGCCGCCATCGGTGCCATTACCTTCTCCGGTTCGGTGATCGCCTTTGGCAAGCTGTCGGGCAAGTACAAGTTCCGCCTGTTCCAAGGCGCACCGGTACAGTTCGCTGGCCAGCACAAACTGAACCTGATCCTTGGCCTGACCACCATCGCCCTGGGCCTTCTGTTCACTTTCACTGGCCACTACAGTGCCTTTACTCTGATGCTGGTCCTGGCCTTCATCATGGGTGTGCTGATCATTATTCCGATCGGCGGCGCCGACATGCCAGTGGTGGTGTCGATGCTCAACAGCTACTCGGGCTGGGCAGCGGCCGGTATCGGCTTCTCGCTGAACAACTCGATGCTGATCATCGCCGGTTCCTTGGTAGGTTCGTCCGGTGCCATCCTCTCGTACATCATGTGCAAGGCGATGAACCGGTCGTTCTTCAACGTCATCCTTGGCGGTTTCGGTGGCGATACCGACACTGGCGCGGCGCAAGGTTCGCAAGAACAGCGGCCGGTGAAGTCCGGCTCGGCTGACGATGCAACCTTCCTGCTCAGCAACGCCGACAGCGTGATCATCGTTCCGGGCTACGGCCTGGCGGTGGCCCGCGCCCAGCACGCGCTGAAAGAGCTGACCGAGAAGCTGACCCACAACGGCGTGACCGTGAAGTACGCGATTCACCCGGTGGCGGGCCGTATGCCCGGGCACATGAACGTACTGCTGGCCGAGGCTGAAGTACCGTACGATCAAGTATTCGAGATGGAAGACATCAACGCCGATTTCGGCCAGGCCGACGTGGTGCTGGTGCTGGGCGCCAACGACGTGGTCAACCCGGCGGCGAAGAACGATCCCAAGTCGCCAATCGCCGGTATGCCAATCCTCGAAGCGTTCAAGGCCAAGACCATCATCGTCAACAAACGCTCGATGGCCAGCGGCTATGCCGGCCTGGACAACGAGCTGTTCTATCTGGACAAGACCATGATGGTGTTCGGTGACGCCAAGAAGGTCATCGAGGACATGGTCAAAGCGGTGGAGTGACAACAGCCGCTACAAACCCGCTGATATAAAGGAAGCCCCGGTCAGAATCTGCCGGGGCTTTTCTTTTGTTGATCCGGATCAACGGCTCAAATACAAGCCTTCTCATACGACCATGGTCGTGGGACGGCAATGGGCGAAATCTCTAGACTGCGCTGCAGTAGTTTCAGTAGCCCGAGATAACAATCCATGTACCGTGATCGTATCCGCTTGTCCTCCCTGCACAGCAAGGTAATGAGTGCGGCTGATGCCGCTGGTCTGATCGAGGACGGCATGACTGTCGGCATGAGCGGCTTCACCCGCGCCGGCGAGGCCAAGGCCGTACCGCATGCACTGGCCGAACGTGCCAAGCAATCGCCTCTGAAAATCAGCCTGATGACCGGCGCCAGCCTGGGCAATGACCTGGACAAACAACTGACCGAGGCCGGTGTACTGGCCCGCCGCATGCCATTCCAGGTCGACAGCACCCTGCGCAAGGCCATTAATGACGGCCAGGTGATGTTCATCGACCAGCACCTGTCGGAAACCGTCGAGCAACTGCGCAACCAGCAGCTGAAGCTGCCGGACATCGCGGTCATCGAAGCCGTGGCCATCACCGAGCAAGGCCACATCGTGCCAACCACTTCGGTGGGCAACTCGGCCAGCTTCGCGATCTTCGCCAAGCAAGTGATTGTGGAGATCAACCTCTCGCACAACACCAACCTCGAAGGCCTGCACGACATCTATATCCCAACCTACCGCCCGACTCGCACGCCAATCCCGCTGGTCAAGGTCGACGACCGTATCGGCAGCACCGCCATCCCGATCGACCCGGCCAAGATCGTCGGTATCGTCATCAGCGACCAGCCGGACTCGCCATCCACTGTGCTGCCGCCAGATGATGAAACCCAGGGCATCGCCGACCACCTGATCAACTTCCTCAAGAAGGAAGTGGATGCCGGCCGCATGACCAACAAGCTCGGCCCGCTGCAAGCCGGCATTGGCAGCATTGCCAATGCGGTGATGTGCGGCCTGATCGAGTCGCCGTTCGAAAACCTGACCATGTACTCTGAAGTGCTGCAGGACTCCACCTTCGACCTGATCGACGCCGGCAAGCTGAGTTTCGCCTCGGGCAGCTCGATCACCCTGTCGACGCGCCGCAATGCCGATGTGTTTGGCAACCTGGAGCGCTACAAGGACAAGCTGGTGCTACGCCCGCAGGAAATTTCCAACCACCCGGAAGTGGTACGTCGCCTGGGCATCATCGGTATCAACACCGCACTGGAGTTCGACATCTACGGCAACGTCAACTCCACCCACGTCTGCGGCACCAGGATGATGAACGGCATCGGTGGCTCCGGCGACTTCGCCCGTAACGCTCACCTGGCGGTCTTCGTCACCAAGTCGATTGCCAAAGGCGGGGCGATTTCCAGCGTGGTGCCAATGGTCAGCCATGTCGACCATACCGAGCACGACGTGGACATCCTGGTCACCGAGCAGGGCCTGGCGGACCTGCGTGGCCTGGCGCCGCGCGAACGGGCGCGGGCGATCATCGACAACTGCGTGCATCCAGACTACCGCGCTGCGCTGAACGACTACTTCGACCGCGCCTGCCAGCGTGGCGGGCATACCCCGCACATCCTGCGTGAGGCCCTGAGCTGGCACGAAAACCTGGAAGAAACCGGGCGCATGCTGGCAAGCTGATCCAGATGTGGTACGGAACGGCGGCCCTGCTTCCGCTGTTCCGGCCCTTCGCGGGCTTGCCCGCGAATGGACCATAACAGTCAAACCCTTCTCTCAATACACCTTTCCGCGATCAGCAGCACAATCTGTACTACTGTACTGGTGTTTTCAGACCTTCCCGACTGACAAATCCCATTTCTTGAACAAGAATGCACCAAAGAAGTGCGGACCAGTACAGTTACGCCTATTTCGAGTGCAACAGTAGGGTTACACAGTTAACTGAGCCATCGTCTTTCAACCGAACTGTATCTACTGTTATGGACGACAGAGGAGGATCATTGGCATCAGTTAAATCACTACCTAATCCCGCCATAAGCGGAAGGATGAAGCATCATGGAACGTACCCTCAGTTCCGGTCTGGTTTTTGAAAGCAACGCCCAACAATCCAACGCCTCGATGCCACTGCGTGCATTGTCGACCCTGCTGCTGTGGCAGCGTCGCATGACCAGCCGTCGTCAACTGGCTCGCCTGGACTCCCGCCTGCTTGCAGACGCCGGCATCAGCGAGTCGCAGCGTTACGAAGAGCTGAGCAAGCCTTTCTGGCGCTAAGCTCCCGGCTTGCCGGCTTTGGCCGGCACCGTGAATTCCTCAAACCCGTTGCAGGTGACTGCAGCGGGTTTTTTATTGCCCGAGAGATGCGCTGTAGAGTACTTAGGATCACGACCAGTACAGTTACGAAATATAGAAAAATCGCCTTAACAGTTCTCCGGATCAGCAGTCGTTCTCATCTCTACGCAGCACCGCGTGGTACGCTTGGCCTAACCGTCTGCTAGAACCAGTTGATGAAAACGTACCGCGACGAGCCCTGCAAACGTCCGATACAGCAGAACCAACCTGACCTACCCAGGAGTCCACGACCATGTCCCGCAAACACTTGCTTGGCGCCGCGCTGTTGCTTGGCCTGGCCGGCACTGCCAACGCCACCAGCTTCGTTGTCACCACTGATACGGTAGTACGTGCCGTTGCCGCCTCCACCGACGCCACTTCCGACCTGAGCTCTTCGTTCCGCGACGACAAGATCGTCCAGGCCGCCCGCGATGACGCAGCCAGCTTCGTCGGCACTCAGGGCGCTATCCGCGGCGCCCGACTTGAAAGCGCTTTTGTTCACATCCGTTCGAACATGCCCGACCTGCAAGCTAGCGATACACAGTTGGCCCAGGCCATCCTGGCGCTCTGATACACGCCATGCAAAACAGGTGCGTTGGCTTCGGCCCTCGCACCTGAGGTAGGCTTCGCCGTTCATTTTTCCAGCCTTCAAGAAAGCTCATGCGTTATCTGTTGCCGTTGCTGTTCGCCGCCACAGGCATGGCCAGCGCCCATGCCATGGATACCACCACACAAAGCCTGGTCATCACCGGCTATGTCACCAGCCAGGTCACAACCGCACCGTTCGACCGCAAACTAGTCAAACAGGCCCGCGACGATGCCGCCGCATTCGTTGCCAGCGACGGACAGATCCGTGGTGCACGCCTGGAAGCCGCCTTGGAATCATTACGCCACAATTGCGCACGACACGCCGTCGGCGATCTGGAACTGGCGCAGGCAATTCTCGTCCAATAACTACACCTGACTCCCTGTATTTTTCGGAGATGCTCCATGCGCAAACCGCTGATTGCCGCTTCCCTCGGCATGCTGCTGCTGGCCGACCTGGCCCAGGCACAGACCCTGGTGGCCACCAGCAACATCATCGTGCGTGCCTTTGGCCGTTCGATCGACTTCACCTCGGACACCACCACATCGATCCGCGACTCCAAAGTTGTGCGCGAAGCCCACGACGACGCTGCAAGCTTCGTCGCCAGCAACGGTGACATCCGCGGCGTGCAACTCGAGGCCGCCTTCAATACCCTGCGCGAGCGCGTACCGGAAGCGCGCAGCGCCAGCGACCAAGTACTGGCTGAAGCCATACTCGCACTGTGAAGCGCGTGCGTGCCTGGCTGCTCGGCTGCGCCCTGACGCTGCTCGGCACGCCCGCCTTGGCCGACCTGCAGCTTGAGCTGCAGGCGTCCGGCCTCGACCTGCAACAAGCAAAAGCCTCCCAAGCCCTGCTCGACGAGGCCATGGGCAAGCTGCCACCGCGCTTCAAGCAACAGCTGGACCGCCGCGTGCGGGTCAGCTGGAGCGACAACATGCCTGCCGACACTTATGGGCAGGCATCACTGATATCCGCCCTCGAGCTCAACCGCCGCTTGCTGCCCAGCCTCACCGATGGCAGCGCCGCCAGCGAGCGCACCAATCGCCCACATGGCACGGTGCGTGAAGAGCTGCTGGCCACCGTGTTGCACGAGCTCACCCATCTCTACGACCGTGCCCGCCTGTGGCCCAGCGCCGAAAAATTACTGATTGCACGCTGCAAGCGCCAGCAAGGCACGCTGGGCAAGGTCGGCCTGCCGGAAGAATGCCGCGGCCAGGCCAACCGCCGCTTCACCCTAAGCGACGACCCACGCCTGCTCGACCTGGCCGGGTGGCAGCAGTACGTCGGCCGGCGTGGCGAGCGCGAGCAGCACAATGGCCAATTCGTGCGCAGCCCCGACAGCTATGAGTTGAGCAGCCCCAAGGAATACATCGCGGTCAACATGGAATATTTCCTCCTCGACCCGAGCTACAGCTGCCGTCGCCCGGCGCTGTACCAATACCTTCACGAACACTTCGGCTGGGCACCGCAACAAAGCACCTGTGCCAAAGGCTTACCCTTCATCAATGCCGGCAGCGACTTCGCCCGCCAGCCACTAGGTGAAATCGACCCGGAGCGGGTCTACGAAGTGGACTACCTGCTGGCTGAAGCCAATCAGAACCTGGTCAGCCGCTGGGGGCACAGCATGCTGCGCCTGGTGATCTGCAAGCCAGGCCGCCCACGCGGACCAGATTGCCGCCTGGACCTCGATCAAAGCCTGGTGCTGTCGTACCGCGCCTTCGTCAACGACGTGCAACTGTCCAGCTGGGACGGCCTGGTCGGCAACTACCCGTCGCGGCTATTCGTGCTGCCGCTGGGCCAGGTGATCGACGAATACACCAAGACCGAGCTGCGCAGCCTGGCCTCGGTGCCCTTGAAACTCAACCGCGACGAAATCGAGAGCCTGGTGCGCCAGGCCGCCGAGATGCACTGGAGCTATGACGGCAACTACTGGTTCCTGTCCAACAACTGTGCAGTGGAGTCGTTGAAGCTGCTGCGCAGCGGCACCGCCAACCCGCGCCTCAACGACCTGGACAGCATCATGCCCAACGGTTTGCTGGCCGTGCTCAAGGGCAGGGGGCTGGCAGACACCAGCGTGCTTGATAACCCGCGCGAAGCGTTACGCCTGGGCTACCGCTTCGATTCTTACCGCGACCGCTACCAGGCGATGTTCGAGGTGCTGAGAAAACAGCTGCCGATCAAGCAAGCTTTGGTTGAAGACTGGCTGGCCCTCGATGCCGAGCAACGTCGCAGCTGGTTCGCCAAGGCCGACCTGCGCACCAGCGCGGCACTGCTTCTGCTTGAGCAAGCCAGCCTGCGCCGGCAGCTTCTGCTGGCCCAGGACGAGGTCAAGCAGCGTTACCTGAATGCCGCAGCATTGAAAGATGGCAGCATCAACAAAGCCGATGCCACGCTCAAGCAAATGCTTGCCAACAGCGGTTTTCTCAGCCGCCCGGCAGAGTTGCTCGACTCCAAAGGCTACGGGCTGCCGCAGCCGGAAGAGCGCAAGCACCTGGAGCAGGTGAGCAGCGAGCGACAGGCACAGCTATTGCGCTTGAGCACCAGCCTGGACAAAGAGGTGAGGGCGCTGCTGGAGCCGTCACGAGCCAGGGAAATTGCAGCAGTCGAGGCCAACGTGAAGCAGATCGGCGAGCACTTGCGGGCGTTGCACAAAGCTGCTGGTGGCCTGCAGTTGTGATGTATGCAGGGCTGGCCCTTTTGCGGGCAAGCCCGCGCCTACAGGCTCTCCTCATCCTCCGAGGGCAAATCCTCATCCAGATGCAACCAGGGCAACCGGCTGCCCACCCAGATATGCCGGTTGGCTCGCACCCATTCAGGGTGATCCAGCGTAGCCACCGTCACATCGATCGTCTGCGGGCTATGCGTGGTCACCAGCGCCACATGCGCCCCACACTGCCCACAGAAGTAGCGGCTGCAACTGGCTGGCGCCACATAGCAGTTCGGCTCGCCCGTTAACCACTGAAACCCGGAACGGGGCAGGGTAAGCCAGGTGACCACCAGTCCACCGCTGACCCGCCTGCAGATCGAGCAATGACAGTGGGCAATGTCCGTCAGGTTGCCCTCCAGCCGATAACGCAGGGCGCCACAATGGCAGCCACCTTCGGTTACATCCTGCATCACCTACCTCCCGTCACCTTTGCTTCAGCGAAAGCTGGCTGAAAGCTTGCCCTCTTAGGATAGCGCCCACTACCGGCACAAGACCGGTCAGCCAGGGCACCTGGTAATACCACGCCCGGCCCAATCAACAACAACAATGGTGATTCTGATGTATTCCTGCGCCCGCCTTTTCGTAGCCTCCCTCCGCATGCTCTCTGCACAGCGCCCTGCGCGCTGATACGCCCGAATCGACTGTCCTTTCGCCGCGCCACGCCTGGAGTATTGCCATGCTGACCTTCCTCGGCTTTGCCATGGTCATCACTTTCATGTACCTGATCATGAGCAAGCGCCTGTCGGCCTTGATCGCGCTGATTCTGGTACCGATCCTGTTCGCCCTGTTCGGTGGTTTTTCCGCCAAGATCGGCCCCATGATGCTAGAGGGCATCAGCAAGCTCGCACCTACCGGCGTGATGCTGATGTTCGCCATCCTCTATTTCGCCCTGATGATCGATTCCGGCCTGTTCGACCCGGCCGTGCGCAAGATCCTCAAGCTGGTCAAGGGCGATCCGCTGAAAGTCTCGGTCGGCACCGCTGTACTGGCCCTGGTGGTCTCGCTCGACGGTGACGGTGCTACCACCTACATGATCTGCTGCGCCGCCATGCTGCCGATGTACAGCCGCCTGGGCATGAGCCCGCGGATCATGGCCGGCCTGATCATCCTCGCCGGCGGCGTGATGAACATGACCCCCTGGGGTGGCCCGACCGCCCGTGCTGCCAGCGCCCTGCACGTAGACCCGTCAGACATCTTCGTGCCGATGATCCCGGCCATGCTGTTCGGTGTGCTGGCGATCCTGGCCATTGCCTACATGTATGGCAAACGTGAACGTGCCCGCCTGGGCGAACTGCATCTGCCTACCGACGACATCGACCACAGCGAAATCACCGTCTCGCAGTACCCGGACGCACGTCGGCCCAAACTGCTGTACTTCAACGGTGCCCTGACCGCCGCCCTGATGGCCGCACTGATCGCCGGTGTACTGCCGCTGCCAGTGCTGTTCATGATTGCCTTCAGTATCGCCATGATCGTCAACTACCCATGCCTGCAACAACAGAAGGACCGCATTGCTGCCCACGCCGGCAGCGTGCTGGCCGTAACCGGGCTGATCTTCGCCGCCGGCATCTTCACCGGCATCCTGTCCGGCACCGGCATGGTCGACGCCATGTCCAAGAGCCTGCTGTCGGTCATCCCTGAAGCGCTAGGCCCATACCTGGCTGTAATCACCGCGATCGTGAGCATGCCGTTCACCTTCTTCATGTCCAACGACGCGTTCTACTATGGCGTGCTGCCGGTGCTGGCCGAAGCCGCCAGCCACTACGGCATCACCCCGGTGGAAATGGCCCGTGCGTCGATCGTCGGGCAGCCGGTACACCTGCTCAGCCCGCTGGTACCCTCCACCTACCTGCTGGTGGCCCTGGCCGGTATCGAGTTCGGCGATCATCAGCGCTTCACGCTCAAGTGGGCAGTGCTGGTATGCCTGTGCATAATGCTCGGCGCACTGCTGATGGGGATTTTCCCGCTGTTCAGTAGTCTTTAATACATCCGTATCACCTACGCGACGCGCCCTGACCGGGGCGCGTTGCCATTACCGCTCGAAGGAAAATACATGGAATGGCTGACCAGCCCGGAAATCTGGGTTGCCTTTTTCACCCTTACCGCGCTTGAGATCGTCCTCGGTATCGACAACATCATCATGATCTCGATTCTGGTCAGCCGCATGCCCAAGCACATGCAGCCTCGCACCCGTATCTTCGGCCTGGCCCTGGCCATGGTCACCCGTATCATGCTGCTGCTGTCGATTACCTGGGTCATGCGCCTTACCGCCGACCTGTTCGTGGTGTTCGGCCAAGGCATCTCGGGGCGTGACCTGATTTTGTTCTTCGGTGGCCTGTTCCTGCTATGGAAGAGCTCGCAGGAGATCTACCACGGCCTGGAAGGCGAGGACGAGAACGCAGAGGAGCCGAAAGGCGCAGGTGGCAAGTTCTTCTACACCATAATCCAGATCGCCATCATCGACATCGTGTTCTCGCTGGACTCGGTGATCACCGCAGTGGGCATGGTGTCCCACGTGCCGGTGATGATCGCCGCCATCGTCGTGGCGGTGCTGGTGATGATGCTGTGCGCCGGCGCCATCAGCAATTTCATCGACAAGCACCCGTCGCTGAAGATGCTCGCGCTGTCGTTCCTGATCGTGGTCGGTACTGTGTTGATCGCTGAGGCGTTCGATGTGCATGTGCCGAAGGGCTATGTCTACTTCGCCATGGCCTTCTCGCTGGGGGTGGAAGCCATCAACATACGCATGCGCACCGCCATGGCCCGCAAGGATGGCAAAGATCATGAACCGGTGAAACTGCGCAAGGACATTCCGGGTCAATAAGGACAAGGAAGCGCAGTACAGCAAGGGCCCTTCGCGGGGCCCTTTTTCATGCCCGTTTTTTCTGTACGTGGTCACTGTGGGGGGCTTGTCCGCGAAGCGACCCGTACAGGCAATCATCCATTTCAGATCTGTTTTAAATAAATGACTGCCATGCGAAGCTGGCGACAGCTGGGCAAAACAACTAAAGCTTTGAGTGAGCACTGAAAATTCTTCAAACGCTCACGTTTCTTTTCTTGGCCCAATGGGCCTTTGTAACAGGGGGCCTTCGCCATGCTGACCCTGCTCAACCTGCTCTCGGCCGTGACGCTTCTGGTCTGGGGTACCCACATTGTGCGTACCGGCATCCTTCGGGTATTCGGCTCGAACTTGCGGCGCATCATCAGCCAGAACATGGACAAGCGCCCGCTGGCATTCATCGCCGGTATTCTGGTCACTGCCATGGTTCAAAGCAGTAACGCCACGGCCATGCTGGTCACCTCCTTCGTCGGCCAAGGCCTGATGGCCATGACCCCGGCCTTGGCAATCATGCTGGGTGCCGACGTGGGTACCGCGCTGATGGCCCGGGTGCTGACCTTCGACCTGTCCTGGCTGTCGCCGCTGCTGATCTTCCTTGGCGTGATTTTCTTCCTTTCGCGCAAGCAGACACGGGCCGGCCAACTAGGCCGGGTAGGCATCGGGCTTGGCCTGATCATCCTGGCACTTGAACTTATCGTGCAGGCAGCTGCGCCGATCACCCATGCCCAAGGCGTGAAAGTGCTGTTTGCCTCACTGACCGGCGACATCATGCTCGACGCTCTGGTCGGGGCAATGTTCGCCATGATTTCCTATTCCAGCCTGGCAGCCGTTCTGCTCACAGCAACACTGGCCGGCGCCGAACTGATCAGCTTGCCGGTAGCCATCGGGCTGGTGGTCGGCGCCAATATCGGCAGCGGGCTGCTGGCTTTCATCAGTACCAGCATGCAGAACGGCGCCGGGCGTCGGGTAGCCTTGGGCAGCCTGCTGTACAAGCTGATCGGCCTGGTGCTGATCATCCCTGTGCTGCACCCGCTGGTGGCATGGATGGACTCGTTGAGTTTCAGCCCTCAGGAGCTGGTCATCGGCTTTCACCTGCTCTACAACACGCTGCGCTGTCTGATCATGCTGCCCACGGTCAAACCGATGGGTCGGCTGTGCAACGTCCTGCTGCCTGAACGGGAAAACGGCAATGGTCAGGTCCGCCCCCGTCACCTTGATGCCTCGGCCCTGGAAACGCCCAGCCTGGCGCTGGCCAACGCCGCCCGCGAAACGCTGCGCCTGGGGGATATCGTCGACAGCCTGCTCGAAGCCATGCTCGGAGCCCTGCGTGGCACCCAGACCGCCTTGCCACAGCAAGTTCGTGCCTTGGGCGAAGACGCCGAAGCCCTGTACAGCGCAATCAAGCTGTACCTGGCGCAGATGTCACGGGAAGACCTCAGCGAACAGGACAACCGCCGCTGGGCCGAAATAATCGAACTGGCAATTAACCTCAAACTCGCCTGTGACCTGATCGAACGCATGCTGCGCAAGGTCCAGCAGCAGAAAACCAGCCAGCGCCGGGAATTCTCCCAGGTAGGCCTGGAAGAGCTGTCCGGCCTGCAGGAGCAATTGCTGGCCAACCTGCGCCTGGGCCTGTCCGTATTCCTCAGTGCAGACCCGGAAAGCGCCCGCTTGCTGTTGCGGGAAAAACGCCGGTTCCGTGCCCAGGAACGGCGCCTCGCCCACGCCCATGTCAGCCGCCTGCAGCGCAAGGTCGTGCAAAGTATCGAAACCAGTTCGCTACACTTGGAGCTGATCGCCGACATGAAGCGGTTGAACTCTTTGTTCTGTAGTAGTGCCTATGTGGTACTAGGCGGCTCGGACACCGGAGGGCTGATGCTCGACAGTGTGCCCGATGAAGCCCGCCAGCCGTGATTTCTCCTTGCTGAGGACCCTCGCTCGCCCATGCGTTGCCTGATGTTCGTTTGCCTGCTGATCTGCAGCCTGCCCTCGTTCGCCCTCGACCGCTCGCGGGTTGAAGGCTACCTATTGCCTAATGGTCTGCAGGTCATCCTGAAAAACGGTTACGAACGTGACCATGTGGCGATTCGTCTGGTGGTCGGCGTGGGCCTGGATGATTTCGACTGCGAGCAGAAAGAGCTGCCACACCTGCTTGAGCACCTGTTGTTCAGTGGTATCGACGAAACAGGCGAAGGTGGGCTGGAAGAACGCTTGCAAGCGCTTGGCGGCGAGTGGAACGCCTATACCAGCAGTGCCGACACCACCTTTGTCATCGAGGCCCCGGCGCGCAACCAGCGCAAGGTCCTCGACCTGCTGTTGGCAGTAATCCGCGACACCCGTATCGACGCCAAGGCCTTGGCCACCGCCAAGCGCATCATAGAGCGCGAGGATGGCGGCCACTATGGCCACCTGCAGCGCTGGCTCGACCGCCAGGACATCGGCCACCCCGCCAGCAGTCAACTGGCCACCGAGCTGGGTTTGAAATGCCCGGAGCGCTCCAACCTCGACGACATGACCTTGGCGCAAGTCCAGGCTTTGCGTGACCGCTGGTACGCGGCCAACAACATGACCCTGATCATGGTCGGCGGCCTCGACCGCCTGCTTCCGGCCTACCTGGAGCGGTCCTTTGGCGAGCTGCCCACTACTGAACCCGAAGAGCGCCGCAACCTTGAAAGCATCACCCGACAGGCCGAGCAGCGTCGCAACCTGACCCGCGGCTGGCTGGGCGATGGCGTCAAACTGCACTGGCTGTTCATCGAGCCGGTGCTGGACAACGACCACCAAGCCACCCTCGACCTGCTGTCGCGCTACCTGGACTGGGCGCTGTACGACCAGCTGCGCCTGCGCAACGGGCTATCCTACGGCCCCTCCGTACAGCGTGAGAGCTTTGGCGACACCGGCCTGCTCAGCCTCAATGCGGACCTTGAGCGCGATGACATCGACAAGGCCGTCAAGGTGATGCAGGGCCTGTTCGACCACCTGCGCAAAGAAGGCCTGGACCCAGACACCTTCGCCCGCATCAAGGAAGCCAGCATCGGCAAGGAAAGCTGGAGCACCCAAGGCAACAGTGCCTTGGCCGACTACTACTGGGGGGCGCTGAACGACTACACCGACGGGCGCTTTGCCAACCCGGTGCGCAAGCTGCGCCAGGTCAGCCTGGAACAGGCCAACGAGGCGCTGAAGGATCTGCTCAAGGAAGATGGCTATGTGCGCATCGAAAAGCCGTTGCTAGGCTATGACGAGCTTTACGGGCTGATGGCCTTGCTTGTAGGGCTGGTCCTGGCGGCGGGGCTGTTGCGCTGGCGGCGGCAAAGGCCTGAGCGGCCCAGTGGTGCTACACGGCAGCGGTGATTCGGCGGTATCCTTTTGCCAGTACCGGACCTTTCGCGGGCTTGCCCGCGAAGAGGCTGGCACAGCCACCTCACTTTTCTGTTGTAGCCCCCAATGCCCCAAATCCCCCAAATCGTTCAGCGCATCATCGAACTCCTCAAGCGCTACCCCGGCATCATCGCGCTCGGCGGTTTCCTCTCTGGTATCGGCAGCTTCATCCTGGTCGACCGCCAGGCTGGCCTGGCCAGCTGGGTCGCCGTGCTCATGCTGGTCAGCTGGGTCTGGCTGATGCTGGAGAACACCCTCACCGGGCTGTTCGCGCGCACTTTCAACCGCGAGATCCCTCAGCCGCTATTGCGTTACGCAACGCAGATGATCCACCAGGAAACGCTGTTCTTCGTGCTGCCGTTCTTTTTCATCACCACCACCTGGAACAGCGGTCAGTTGGTATTCACAGGCCTGCTCGGCGCCGCCGGCCTGGTTTCGATCATCGACCCGCTGTACTACAAGTGGCTGGCACCACGGCGTTGGCTATTCCTGGCGCTGCATACCCTGACGTTGTTCGCCGCTCTGCTGACTGCGTTACCGATCATCCTGCACCTGACCACCGCACAAAGCTTCAAGCTGGCCCTCATCGCGGCCATGGCCCTGTCGTTCCCCAGCCTGGCCAGCAGCTTCCCGATCAACAATTGGCGCCGCGCGGTGGCACTGGTGCTGGTTACCCTGTCGGTCGGTGCCGGGGGCTGGCTGCTGCGCTCCTGGGTACCGCCGGCAACCCTGTGGATGACCGAGGTGGCGGTGAGTACCGAAGTGCTGAACCGCCAACCCGGCGACTCACTGGACGAAATTGCTGCCAGCCGCATCCGCAGCAGTGGCCTGTATGCCTATACCGCCATCAACGCACCACGCGGCCTGAACGAACGGATCTACCATGTGTGGCAAAAGGACGGCAAGGAGGTCGACCGCATTGCCCTGGACATCCACGGTGGGCGCAAGGAAGGCTATCGGGCCTGGACCCACAAACAGAACTTCCCACCCAACCCGGTAGGCAAATGGCAGGTGAGGGTGCTGACCGAGGATGGGCAAGTGATCGGCGTGCTGCGCTTCAAGGTGGTCAATGATGCACCAGCTGCTAGTTGACCCCTGCCTTGCGCAGCACAAGCAGGCCCAGGTCACTGTTGCCAAGCGTACATGCAGCACATAATCACCAAACACCCCATGCCCCCTGCGCTATGATCAGCCCCTAAGCCTTAGCGCCGAGTCAATTGCATGGAGCCTATGACCACCCCCAGCGCCACCCTGGACACCCGCAGCCAACCGGCCTGCCTGCGGGTTACCGGCGACTGGACCCTGGCACACTACGCCAACCTCAAGCGCGAGAGCGAGCGCCTGCGCACGCAGTGCCCTGCCGACACCGTCGCCGATCTCAGCCAGTTGGGCCGCCTGGACACCGCCGGTGCTTCGCTATTGGCTGAACTACTAGGCTCCGAGCGCCTGTCGCACTGCACCCTCGAGCTGCCTGAAGCCAGCCGGGCGCTGCTGAAGAATGTCTACTGCTCGGTCCAGGATTACTGCATCCCGGTCAAAGAGCCCGAGCGCAATGTGCTGTTGCAGCTGCTGGAGCGTATCGGTTGCGCCGTCGGCACGCTCTGGCAGGACAGCATGCAATTGCTTGGTTTCGTCGGTGTGATTCTCGAAACCTTGCTGCGCCGCGCCTTCCAGCCACATCGCTGGCGCTTCACTCCTGTGGTGGCACACATTGAACAGACCGGGCTGGATGCCGCGCCCATCGTTGCGTTGCTGACATTCCTGGTGGGCGCCGTAGTCGCGTTCCTCGGTGCCACGGTGCTGGCCGACTTCGGCGCGACCATTTTCACCGTCGACCTGGTTGCGTTCTCGTTCCTGCGCGAGTTCGCCGTGCTGCTGACAGCCATTCTCATGGCCGGCCGCACTGCCAGCGCGTTCACCGCGCAAATCGGCTCGATGAAGGCCAACGAAGAAATTGACGCCATCCGCACGCTGGGCCTCAACCCCATGGAGCTGCTGGTGGTGCCGCGGGTACTGGCCCTGCTGATTTCGCTACCGTTGCTCACCTTTGTCGCGATGATCTGCGGCATCGTTGGCGGCGCGGTGGTATGCGCCCTGACGCTGGATATTTCGCCGGCCATGTTCCTGTCGCTGCTGCAAAGCGACATAGGCGTGCAGCACTTCCTGGTAGGCCTGGCCAAGGCACCGTTCTTCGCCTTCCTGATCGCCGCCATCGGCTGCCTGGAAGGCTTCAAGGTCAGCGGCAGCGCCGAGTCGGTAGGGGCACACACCACCTCGGCAGTGGTGCAGTCGATTTTTGTGGTCATCGTGCTGGATGCGGTGGCAGCGCTGTTCTTCATGGAGATGGGCTGGTGAGTGGCCAGGATTGCGTAATCGAAGCCCGCGGCATCTGCAACCGCTTCGGCCGCCAGGTGGTGCATGAAAACCTTGACCTTGACCTGTACCGCGGCGAAATCCTCGCCGTGGTAGGCGGCTCAGGCAGCGGCAAGTCGGTGCTTCTGCGCAGCATCATTGGCCTGCGGCGGCCCAATGAAGGGCAGATCAAGGTACTCGGCCAGGACCTGACCGGCCTGCGCGAAGAACAGCGTTCACTGGTCGAACGGCGCTTTGGCGTATTGTTCCAGAAGGGCGCGCTGTTCTCTTCGCTGACGGTGACCGAAAACGTGGCTTTGCCGCTGATCGAGCACGCCGGACTGTCTCGCAGCGATGCTGAGCACCTGGCCGGGGTGAAACTGGCCCTTGCCGGGTTGCCGATTTCGGCTGCCGACAAGTATCCGGCCTCATTGTCCGGGGGCATGATCAAGCGCGCAGCGCTGGCCCGCGCCTTGGCCCTGGACCCGGACATTCTGTTCCTCGACGAGCCCACGGCTGGTCTGGACCCAATCGGTGCTGCGGCATTTGACCAGTTGATCCTTACCCTGCGCGATGCTCTGGGCCTGTCGGTGTTCCTGATCACCCACGACCTCGACACCCTGTACACCATTACCGACCGCATCGCGGTGCTGTCGCAGAAGAAAGTCCTGGTGGCCGGCCCGCTGGCCGAGGTCGAAAAGACCAACGACACCTGGATCCAAGAATACTTTCACGGCCCACGTGGGCGCGCAGCCGAACAGGCTGCCACCCGTGCCGGGCAGGAGCGCTGAGCAATGGAAACCCGAGCCCATCACGTCCTCATCGGCCTGGTCACCGTTCTGGTGGTGGCCGGGGCCATGCTGTTCGGCCTGTGGCTGGCCAAGTCCAGTGTCGACGACGCCTTCAAGGATTACGAAGTAGTGTTCAACGAAGCCGTGTCTGGACTTTCCCGTGGCAGCACGGTGCAGTACAACGGCATCAAGGTGGGCGACGTGTCCACCCTGCGCCTGGACCCGAAAGACCCGCGCCGGGTATTGGCACGGGTGCGCCTGAGCGCCGATACCCCGGTGAAGGAAGACACCCAGGCCAAACTGACCCTGGCCGGCGTCACCGGCAACTCGTTCATCCAGCTCAGCGGCGGCACCCCGCAAAGCCCAGAGCTTAAAGGCAAGGATGGCAAGCTGCCGGTGATCATCGCTTCGCCATCGCCAATCTCGCGCCTGCTCAACGACAGCAGCGACCTGGTGACCAACATCAACATGCTGCTACACAACGCCAACCAGATGTTCTCCGAGGACAACATAGGCCACCTCAGCAACACGCTGGCCAACCTCGACAAGACCACCGGCGCCTTTGCCGGCCAGCACGGCAGCATCGCCGAGGCCATCGAGCAGCTGGTGCAGGTGGGCAAGCAGGCCAGTGCCACCTTGGCCGAAACCCAGGCGTTGATGCGAAATGCCAACGGCCTGCTGGGTAGCGAAGGCAAACAGGCGATCGGCAGCGCCGAACAGGCCATGCAGTCACTGGCCCAAAGCACGGCAACCATCAATAACCTGCTCAAGAACAACAGCGAGGCTATCGGTGACGGCGCCCAGAGCCTGAACCAGCTCGCCCCAGCCATTCGTGAACTGCGCGAAACCCTTAACGCACTCAAAGGCATTTCCCGGCAACTGGAGGCCGACCCAAGCGGCTACCTGCTTGGCCGCGACAACAACAAGGAGTTCCAGCCATGAATCCGTCGCTGCGCCTGCTGACCCTGGCGGCCGCGCTGAGCCTGGCCAGTGCCTGCTCGATCCTGCCGAAGAGCGAACCTGTGGACCTTTATCGCCTGCCGGTGAATCAACCCAGCCGTACGGCACCGGCGCTGGACTGGTCATTGCGCCTGAACAAGCCACTGGCCAGTGAAGTGTTGGCGGGGCCAAGGATTGCCGTGATTCCCCAGGGCAATGTGGTGAGCAGCTACAAGGGCGCGCGCTGGAGCGATGCGGCCCCGGTGCTGCTGCGTAACCGCTTGCTCGACGGGTTCCAGCGTGAGGGCCAGGTACAGCGCCTGAGCGCTGACGACAGTAACCTGCAGGCTGACTACGAGTTGGCCGGCGAGCTGCAGGCATTTCAGAGTGAGTACCGCACAGATGGGGTAGTGGAGGTGGTGGTCCGCTATGACGCACGCTTGGTCCAGGGCCGCAACCAACGCATCCTGGCCAGCAAGCGCTTCGAAATCCGCCAACCGCTGGACGATACACAGGTATCAGCAGTGGTAGCCGGCTTCGGCCAGGCCAGCGACCAACTGGTGGGGCAAGTCGTGAACTGGACCATCACCCAGGCCAATCAGGCACAGCTAAAGGTTCAGGCAAAGAACCAATAGCAGACAAAGATCGCCGCGATCACGCCGGACAACTCAGCCAGCAGTGCGCAGCCCACTGCATGGCGCACGCGCTGGATGCCCACGGCACCAAAGTACACCGCCAACACATAGAAGGTGGTTTCGGTACTGCCCTGGATAGTCGCCGCCAGCAGCGCCGGGAAACTGTCCACGCCGTGGGTCTGCATTGTCTCGATCAGCATCGCCCGTGCAGCGCTGCCAGAGAGCGGTTTGACCAGCGCCGTCGGCAAGCCTTCGACGAAGCGTGTATCCATGCCCATCCAGTTCACCGCATGGCGAATGCCTTCCAAGGCCAGTTCAAGGGCACCTGACGCACGTAGCACACCCACCGCCACCAACATCGCCACCAGGTAGGGCAACAGGTTCTTGGCCACATCAAAGCCTTCCTTGGCACCTTCGACAAAGGCTTCATATACCTGCACGCGTCTCAGGGCGCCGATCACCAGGAACAGCATGATCACGCCAAACAACGTGAGGTTGCCCAGCACTGACGACAGACTTGCCAGCGCAGCCGCCGACAACGTGCCAAGAAAAGCCATGAAACCACCCAGCAGCAAGGCACCGGGAATGAAGTAGGCGAGCACGACCGGGTCCCACAGGCGCAAGCGCTGCATCACCGCCACTGACAGCAGGCCGACCACGGTCGAGACGCTGGTAGCCAGCAAGATTGGCAGGAACACCATGGCCGGATCTGCCGCACCTTGCTGGGCCCGATACATGAAGATGGTCACCGGCAGCAGGGTCAGCGACGAGGCGTTGAGTACCAGGAACAGAATCTGCGCATTGCTTGCCGTAGTGCTGCTGGGGTTCAGCTCCTGCAGCGCCCGCATGGCCTTCAGGCCTATCGGCGTGGCGGCATTGTCCAGGCCCAGGCCGTTGGCAGCGAAGTTCATGGTGATCAGGCCCAGGGCCGGGTGGCCGGGCGGCACCTCCGGCATAAGACGGGCGAACAACGGGCCCAGCACCTTGGCCAGCCATTCGACGATGCCGGCTTTTTCGGCGATTTTGAGAAAGCCCAGCCACAGGGTCAGCGTGCCGAACAGCAACACCATTACCTCGACCGACAGTTTGGCCATGGCAAAGATGCTTTCGACCATTGCCGCGAAGATGCCAGCGTTGCCACCTACCAGCCATTGGGCCAGGGCGGACACCGCCGCCACCAGGAAAAAGCCGAGCCAAAGGCCGTTGAGCATCCGTATGTTCCCCCTGAAAAGTGCCCGAATAATAGCGTATCGCAGCCTGTGACTGGCGATCGCGAGCCTTTGCAGGCGCGGCTCAAGATCACGCAGATAACAAAAAGCCCCGACAAGTCGGGGCTCTTGGTCAAACAGCCATCAGGCTCAGCGCTTGGCGGTTTCGCCAACCACTACAGCTTCCCGCTTCTCGGCCATCAGCGAGGCATAGTACTTCTCGCCCTTGGCGGCGTCGTACATGCCTTCCCAGCGAGCAATGACCAACGCAGCCAAGGCGTTGCCCACAACGTTCAGCGCAGTCCGGGCCATGTCCATGATGCGGTCCACACCGGCGATGAAGGCCAGGCCTTCCAGCGGGATACCCACGCTGCCCAGGGTGGCCAGCAGTACCACGAACGATACGCCCGGCACACCAGCGATGCCTTTGGAGGTAACCATCAGGGTCAGTACCAGCAGCAGTTGCTGGCTCCACGACAGGTCGATACCGTACAGCTGGGCAATGAAGATCGCCGCGATGCTCTGGTACAGGGTCGAACCGTCGAGGTTGAACGAGTAGCCGGTCGGTACCACGAACGAGCAGATCGACTTTGGCGCACCGTACTTCTCCATCTTCTCGATCACCCGCGGCAGCACGGTTTCCGAACTGGAGGTGGAGTAGGCCAGGATCAGCTCATCTTTCATGATGCGCATGATCTTGATCACCGAGAAGCCGAACACGCGGGCCACCAGGCCCAGTACCATGAAGGCGAAGAAAGCGATCGCGAAGTACACCAGGAGCACCAGCTTGGCCAGCGGCAGCAGCGAGCTGAAGCCGAAGTTGGCCACGGTCACGGCAATCAGGGCGAACACGCCGATCGGGGCGTAGTTCATGATCATGTGAGTGACCTTGAACATGGTTTCCGAAACGGCCTGGAAGGTACGAACCAGCGGGTCACGCAACTCTGCCTGCAGGCTCGACAGACCCAGGCCGAACATCACCGAGAAGAAGATGATTGGCAACATTTCGCCACGCATCAGCGCTGCGAAGATGTTCGACGGGATCAGGTTCAGCAGGGTTTCGATGAACGCGTGCTCATGCTGCACTTCGGCCGCTGTCGCCTGGTACTTGGAGATGTCCACAGTGCCCAGAGTGCTCATGTCGATGCCGGCGCCCGGGTGGAACAGGTTGGCCAGCACCAGGCCTACGACGATGGCGATCGTGGTCACCACTTCGAAGTAGATGATGGTCTTCAGCCCGATGCTGCCCAGTTTCTTCGCGTCGCCAACACCGGCGATACCCACGATCAGCGACGAAATCACGATCGGGACGACGATCATCTTGATCAGGCGGATGAAGATGTCACCAGCGGGCTGAAGGACGTTGCTGATCCACCATGCCTTTTCTGCACTGAAATGATTCAGTAGCGCGCCGATTGCAACACCCAGGACCAGACCGATAACGATCTGCCAGGCGAGGCTCAGTTTTGCCTTCTTCATGTCTTTACCCTTTGTTTTAGTGGTCATGGCACCTGGCGGAAACACGCGTAACAGAGCCATAGGCAAGGTCACGAGCAGTAAGGGCTTCCGTCAGGCGACGTCATGTAAGGACACCGCAGGCGAGCGACAGGGCGCTCTGGCCAGCGAAAAAGGCGGCAACTATTGCGACGGCAAGGGGCGAAAGCTAATGCCGGAAACGCATGACGCATGCCGTTTATGCATACTGTTTTCGACCTAGTTGGCAGCTTCGCAAGTGCTTGATTTATAACATTCGGAATCCCGAACAAGACCAAACCGCCATATTTCGGCAGATTTGGCGGTACAGATTGGGCACGAAGGATGGCCTGTTCGACAATCCGAATGGCGGAAATGCCACTTGTAGAGGCACCGAGATGGTCGAAAAAAATTTGATGTACGGTCGAGACAAAATGTGTCTCAAGGGAAAAACGCGCAAGGGAAGCGACGTTTCCTACAGGGCTCCTCGGAAGTCAGGTCTGGCAAAGTATCCTTGTGACACCGCCGACCTGAGACTTCCGATTTCGCCTTTCCTGACCCGGCCCATTACTGGAGGCACTCCCTGTACCCCTAGGCCACTCCGATCCTGTAGCAACCAGAGCAGCCCGGCCCCTTGGTCATGTGCTACCCCTCCTCGGGGCGGCGCATCATAGAAGGCTGAACTATAGAAAGCTTCAGCTTCTATTACGTGACAGTGAGTGACCTTTCATCCGTACCGGCAATAAATGCTCAGTACCAGTTCGGGTCACGCTTGAGCTGCTCCTGCAGCATTGCCTTCATGCCGTCGTCGGGCTCGCCCAGCCAGCGGTACTGCGCATGTCGGGTGGGCGACTTGTCGCTCGGCAAACCTTCGGGTACCTCCACGAGCATCCCATAGGCATCATCCTTGTCCCAGCTGAACGCCACGATCAGCCGCTTGTAGGTGCAATTGTCCTGCTTTTCGCACAGCGGTCCGACCAGAAACTTGTCGCCGTCTTCAGTAACCGCAGACATCTGCTGCTGGGCACTGCCGGTCAGGTTGACCACCCAATCGGGCAGGCGTTCCTCGCCTTCGATGGTGTCCTGCCAGGTTTCCCGGTACTCCGGGTCCGAGCCGAGCAGCTGGTCAACCCGAGCCTGGCCGTCATTGGCCGCCATGGCCGCCGCGCTACAGCCCAGCAACAGGGCGGCGACCACGGCTGAACGAAGCTTCCTGCCCATCTTTAACCTCGTCCGCGTCCAAAGAAGAAGGAGGCTACAAACAACACCAGGAAGACAATGAACAGGATCTTGGCGATACCTGTTGCAGCGCCCGCGATACCACCGAAGCCCAGTACGGCGGCGACAATGGCGATGATGAGGAAAGTGATAGCCCAACTCAGCATGGTAGTTCTCCTTTCTTTTGCGGAATCGATCCGGCCGTCAGGTCAAAAAACCCAACGCTCCTGGGGAACAACTTTTTCCACAGTGGCCGGTGAGGCAATGGCCTGGCTAGCTGGCTGCCAGTCAGCGGCCTTAGCCAAGGTGTTGGCACGAGTTACCTGAATCTGCGTCAACAGGGCAGTTTGAGCTGCCACCTGCTCAGCCAGACGCGCCGTCTGCAAGCTGTAATAGAAGAGGCCAGCGGCCAAGGTCAGCAGCATCGCCATGCCGAGTGTCAGCACCTGGCGCAAAGGCAGTGCGGCGCTCTGCGAGCGGTTGACGGGTTGGCGATTCATGCTGGCTCCTCCTGCTGTAATTTTTGTTCAAACCTGAACAGGTAATTGCAGCCTGCATGCCAGCCTTTTGATTTTTATAAAATCGTTATAAATCAACTAGTTATACAATAAGCAACTACACCGCAAGGACGTATCCTGCACGATGGCGCCTGTGGGTTCGTGCGAATTGCACGATCAGCCTTCGACCTTGGTGGCCACCTTCAGCAGATCAGCATCCACGCCCCGTACGCCGATGATTTGCCGGGCGATCTCCACAGCGATGGTTTTCTGCTCCGCGCTAACCACCTCGCCCGAGAGCCGCACCATGCCTGCTTCGCTGGCCACCTTCAGGTTCAGGCCATCGAGGTTGCGACTGAAGCGATAGCTGCTCTGGATCTTGTCGACGACCCAGCTGTCGCTTGGTTGCGGCCCGGTTGGCGCGCCCACTGGTGTTTCCCGCGCCTTGGCCATGGCGGCGGTATCGAGGCTGACCAGGTTGTTGACCAGATACACGCCGTCGGTGGTACGCGCCAGCACGCCCGCCAGCTCCTTGGCTTCGGCACTGTCGACTTTGCCACGCAACGTCACCACACCCTCACTGCTTTGTACTTCTATAGGTGCCTTTTCGGTGGTACGGCTCCACAACAGCCGAGCACGCACCACAGCCGCCAGGGTCACATCTTCCAGGCGCTGGGCGTAGGCACGCAGCTCCAGCGGACGCTCCACCAGTTGGGTATTAAGCTGCAGCAGGTTCTCTACCTGTTCGATGCCCCGGGTAGCACGGGCCACGTCCTCGGCCAACTGCCGCTCGACCTCGTTCTCCACCTCACCGGAAAGCCGCGCCTGCTTGCCGTTCACTTCAACCTTGATACGAAATGGGTCGAGCATCCGGTTCAGTGACAAAGCGGTTTGCAGGGCGCCTTCCAGGCGCGCGTCCTGCACAGGGTCGGCGAATGCTGGGGTAAATATTGGCAGCAGGGTGGCGGCCAAAACGGCTGTACGCAGGGAAAAGGGCATGACAGTGCCTCCTTCGTGGGCAAAATCTGAAAATCATCGCAACCAATGTGCCAGCGCGCGCCTCTAAGCAAATCATTGAAGAATCGCGGCTCGTGGGCATCGTTTGGCCATTGGCTAGCATGCAAAGGACAGAATCCTTCAGAATTGACCATGCAACTTGCCCGATTTTTCCCACACTAAATAAAGATCTATCCTAAGGAGCACAGGAAATGGAATCAGCCCAGGACAACCAAGGCCGCATTCTGCTGGTGGATGACGAGTCCGCAATCCTGCGCACCTTCCGCTACTGCCTGGAAGACGAGGGCTACAGTGTGGCCACGGCCAACAGTGCCGCCCAGGCAGAGAGCCTGCTGCAACGCCAGGTGTTCGACCTGTGCTTCCTCGATTTGCGCCTGGGTGAAGACAACGGCCTCGACGTGCTGGCGCAAATGCGTATCCAGGCCCCGTGGATGCGGGTGGTGATCGTCACTGCGCACTCGGCGATCGACACCGCAGTAGACGCCATCCAGGCCGGCGCTGCCGACTACCTTGTCAAGCCGTGCAGCCCCGACCAGTTGCGCCTGGCCACCGCCAAGCAACTGGAGGTGCGCCAGCTTTCTGCGCGCCTGGAAGCCCTGGAAGGTGAAGTACGCAAGCCCAAGGACGGCCTGGATTCCCATAGCCCGGCCATGATGGCGGTGCTTGAAACTGCCCGCCAAGTCGCCATCACCGACGCCAACATCCTCATCCTTGGCGAATCGGGTACCGGCAAGGGCGAGCTGGCTCGTGCCATTCATGGCTGGAGCAAGCGTGCACGCAAAGCCTGTGTGACCATCAACTGCCCGTCGCTTAACGCCGAGCTGATGGAAAGCGAGCTATTCGGCCATACCCGCGGCGCCTTCACCGGCGCCAGCGAAAGCACCCTGGGACGGGTGAACCAGGCTGACGGGGGCACACTCTTCCTCGACGAGATCGGCGATTTCCCGCTGACCTTGCAACCCAAACTGCTGCGCTTCATCCAGGACAAGGAATACGAACGTGTCGGCGACCCGGTTACCCGACGTGCCGATGTGCGTATCCTGGCTGCCACCAACCTCAACCTCGAAGAGATGGTGCGCGAAAGCCGCTTCCGCGAAGACCTGCTGTATCGCTTGAACGTGATTACCCTGCACCTGCCCCCCCTGCGCGAGCGCAGTGAAGACATCCTCATCCTGGCCGACCGTTTCCTCGCCCGTTTCGTCAAGGAATACTCCCGCCCCGCCCGTGGTTTCAGTGATGAGGCGCGCGCCGCCCTGCTCAATTACCGCTGGCCCGGCAACATTCGCGAACTGCGCAACGTAGTGGAACGGGCCAGTATCATCTGCCCGCAGGAACGCGTGGAAATCAGCCACCTGGGCATGGGCGAACAACCCGCCGGCAATGCCCCACGCGTAGGTGCCGCGCTTAGCCTGGATGAGCTGGAACGTGCCCATATCGGTGCCGTACTGGCCGCCAGCGATACCCTCGACCAAGCCGCCAAGACCTTGGGCATCGATGCTTCTACCCTGTACCGCAAGCGCAAGCAGTACAACCTATGAAATGGCCGCCCATGAAGCTGCGCACGCGGCTTTTCCTTAGTATCTCGGCGCTCATCACTGTGGCGTTGCTAGGGCTGCTGCTGGGCCTGGTCAGCATGCTGCAGATGGCTACAGTGCAACAGCAGCTGGTGCGCGATACCACCCATGCCCTGGAAGTGGGGCTGAAGTTGCGCCAGAACCTGGGCGAACAGCTGATGCTTATTCTCGATGAAAACACCGCCCCGGAAAGCCTACGGCTGCTGCAGGACAACTTCCAGGACCTGCTCAACCAAGGGCTGGAGCAAGGTGGTGAGCGCACCGGTTTCAGCAAGGCCAGCAGCAATTACCAGTCCTTCCTCCAGACCTATCGCGACAGCGCCACACCCGCTCGCAGCATGGGTGTCGATCAGCCGCTTGGGGCTGCGTTCAATCAGGTGCGCACCGACCTGATCGATTCCCACAAGCAGGCATTGGACCTGATTACCCGTAGCGAGGAACGCACCCGTGACCGCGCCTTGCTGGTCAGTGGTGTACTCGGCCTGATGGGGCTGGTGGTATTGGTACTGGGCTTTATCACCGCGCACAACATCGCCCGGCGTTTCGGCCAACCGATCGAAGCCTTGGCCAAGGCAGCCGACCAACTGGGCAAGGGCAATTTCGACGTTACCTTGCCAGTCACCCAGGCCGCCGAGCTTAACCAGCTGACCCGCCGTTTTGGTCTGATGGCCGATGCCTTGCGCAAGCACCAGGCCACCAACGTTGACGAACTGTTGGCCGGCCAGCAGCGTTTACAAGCCGTGCTTGACAGCATCGACGACGGCCTGCTGATCATCGACCGCCAGGGCCGCCTCGAGCACCTCAACCCGGTGGCACAGCGTCAGCTGGGCTGGAACGACAGCCGCGTGGGCAGCAGCCTGGTCGAAGCATTGCAGCGCCCCGAGCTTGAGCAACAACTGCGCCAGGTTCTGCGCGGGGGCAGCCTCGACCGCCCACCGGACGACCTGAACATGGAGGTCGATGAAGAATCACGTCTGCTCACCTACAGCCTGACCCCCGTCAGCCACCCGCAGGGGCCAATCCTCGGCGCGGTGATGGTGCTGCACGATGTGACCGAGCAAAGGGCCTTCGAGCGGGTGCGCAGCGAATTCGTGCTGCGCGCCTCCCACGAACTGCGTACCCCGGTGACCGGCATACACATGGCCTTCGGCCTGCTGCGCGAGCGGGTAAAGTTCCCGCCCGAGGCCCGCGAGTACGACCTGCTGGAAACCATCGGCGAAGAAATGCAGCGCCTGACCCAACTGATCAATGACCTGCTCAACTTCTCCCGTTATCAGAGCGGGTTGCAAAAGCTCGAGCTGGCCCCCTGTGCCATCGACGAACTGCTGGAGCAGGCGCAATTGCGCTTTGCCGAACAGGCTGCGAACAAGCAGATCGAACTGATCAAGGAACTGGACCCGCCGCTACCGCGCATCCAGGCCGACGTCGCCCAGCTGGACCGGGTGCTGGACAACCTGCTGCACAACGCCATCCGCCACACTGCCAACGGCGGGCGCATACGCCTGCATGCCCGACGCCATGCGGAACGGGTGATCATCAGCGTCGAGGACAACGGCGAGGGCATTTCCTATGGGCAGCAAGGGCGCATCTTCGAGCCCTTCGTGCAGGTAGGTCGCAAGAAAGGCGGTGCTGGGCTGGGCCTGGCGCTGTGCAAGGAGATTGTGCAGTTGCACGGAGGGCGCATGGGCGTGTTTTCCCGGCCGGGGCAGGGGACCCAGTTCTACATGGCGTTGCCGGTCTGACTGCTTTACCGCACCTACACCCGCCGCGGCAGGTGTCCGCGAGTCACCAACTCGGCAAACTGCCGGGCGTTCAGCGGCCGGGCAAACAGCCAGCCCTGGCCATAATTGACCCCCTCGCTGTTCAGCAGGACCGCCTGGTCCTCGAACTCGATACCTTCGGCAATTACCCGCAGGTGCAAGTCATGGGCCATGCGGATGATATGCGGGGCCACGCCGCTACTGGCGGCATCGTGGCCCAGAGCGTCGATGAATGCCTTGTCGATCTTCAGGCAGTCCACTGGCAGGGTTTGCAGGTAGGCCAGGCTGCAATAACCGGTACCAAAATCGTCGATCAGCACCTGGTGCCCCACGGCGCGTAGCGCCTGCAGGTTGTCACGGGCAACCACCACGTCGATCAGGCCGCGCTCGGTCACCTCGAAGGCAATCTGGCTGGGCGCCACTCGATGCAAGGCCAACAAGCGCGCCGCCACCCGGCCAATACGGGGCACCATCACATCGCAGGCCGCCAGGTTTATCGATATGTAAAGCTTGGGGTGCGAACGTAGTAGCTGTCCTAGCTGTTCAAGCACACGCTGCAGAACAAAGTCGGTGATCTGGCGGATCTGCCCGGTATTTTCCGCCAGCGGGATGAACAGGTCCGGGCTGGTCAGGGTGCCGTCCGGGCGGCGCCACCGCACCAAGGCCTCCGCGCCCACACAGCGCCGGCTGTCGAGCTCGATGATTGGCTGGTAGAGCACCTGCAGCTCTCCACGACGCAAGGCATTTTGCAACTCTGAGCTCATCGACCGTCGTTGCAGAATCAGCTGGAGTACCAACCAACCGATGCAGCAGGCCGCCAGCACGCTGCCGGGGAACAGCAACCAGAGCATGCCGTTCATCCTCAGCGGCAGACTGGCCCTCGGGGCAATCAGCACCAACTGGTAATCCGGCGACTTGGTCGGCATTCGGTAGATCAGCCGGTCACTGAGTTCCAGCAGCGACTTTTGGCTGGTCGACCAGGCCGAGGGCGGTGGCCATACCTGTGGCGGCCCGAGCACCGGAATGGCCCGGGCGCCGTTGTCCAGCACCACGACCAGGCTGCCGCCCGGTGGCAGGTCCACCACATCGGTCAAATGCCCACGGGAGGTAGAAACCAGAAACCTGCCCCGACCCAGCATCAGTGCTGCCAGGTTCTCGTTCGGCTCGGTGGTGGTGTTAAGCCAGTAGCTGTACGTCGGCCCTTGGATATCCGGCGCCCGCAAGGGAACGAACGCTCGCTCATCACCGCGGTTGGAGCAGGCAACATCACCATCCACATAAGCAGCTTCATAGATGAACCGCGAGTTCAGGCCAACCTGTTGCAAGGCTGCCAGCATCGCCGGGCTGCATCCGCGCAGGGGTTGGGCCTGCAGCAGGTCGACCCCTTCGCGCAACTGGCCGAACACCTGTTCCAGCCGTTCCAGAAAACGCTCGCCCTGGGCATTCATCTGTTCGCTTTCGCTTTGTTTCATTTGTTGCAGGGCAATGCCGATGCTGGCAGAGAGCAACACCGCGGCGCTGGCCAGCGCTGCCAAAGTGGCCAGCATCCAGGGACGGTAAAAAATTTGGCGCAGCAAGGCGATGAAGGCTGACATCAAAGGCATCCAGTTGATAACCAAGGTATAGCAACTGAATCAAGAATCACCCTCACCGTTTGGCGCTTCGCTGCAATCCACCCACGCTCTTTGTAGAAGCAGCCTTATGGTTGCGATGAGACCATTAACGTCGATACAACTGCGTCGACCTAACCCGCCTCTTCGCAGCGCAAGGCTGCTGCAACTAATACCCCGCCCGCCGTGACTCAACGCATGCGGTTAAGTACCTGCAGCATCGCTGCTGTCTGCGCATCCGGCATGCCGTCGAAGCGCTGCGGGCGGAAGCGCATCTGGAACGCGGCGATCACATGGCGTGTGGCAACATCCAGCACGCCGGTCTGATCGATCTGATAGCCAAACCGTGCCAGCTCCTGCTGGTACCAGCCAACGCTTGGCGGGTTGGCGCTGAAGTAGGCCTGCTGCCGTGCCACGGCGTTGGCATCCGGCCAGACACCCAGCCCGGCATCGGCCAGGCGCTTCCACGGGAACAATGGTCCCGGGTCCAGCTTGCGCAGCGGGGCGATGTCACTGTGGCCGATGATATGGCGTGGTTCGATGTTGTTGCGTTTGACAATGTCTTTGAGCAGTGCAATCAGCGACTGGATCTGCGCCTCGCTGTAAGGGTGCCAAACCCGGCCTTTCGGGGTGTCGGTGAAGCCCGGGTTGACGATTTCGATACCAATGGACGAGGAGTTCAGCCAGGTGCGCCCCTGCCACTGGCTATCACCGGCATGCCAGGCACGACGGTTTTCATCCACCAGTTGATACACCGTGGCCGGGCCATCTCCGATCAGATAATGGCTGCTGACCTCGCCATGGGTAAGCAGCGCCAGGGACCGCTCCAGCGAGGCATTGGTGTAATGCAGGACAATGAACTGGATGCGGTTGTCCTGATTGACCGAAGGGTGACTGCGGTCGATGCGCAGGCCCGTCGAGCAACCGGCAACAGACAACAGCAAAAAGGAAATCAGGGTTTTTTTAAGCGTGGAAAGCACGTCAGTGGCCTCAGCGTATGAGCGCTACAGTATAACGTGCTCACCTGCGCTGTGCCTGCCGAAGAGACGGTGGCTAGCTAGCCTTGCTCGACGCGATTACGCCCATGCTCCTTTGCCCGGTACAGCGCTGCATCGGCTCGCTTGAGCACCTGGTTACTGCGTTCGCCGGAACGGAATGCGCCCAGGCCGATGGAGGTGGTGATCACCACCCGCTCACCCTTGAAGTGGAATGGGCAGGCTTCGACTGTGGCGCGCAACACCTCGGCCATTTGCGCGGCGACTGCCGGCGTGGTCTGCGGCAGCAGCAGGACGAATTCCTCGCCGCCAAACCGGGCGATGAAATCACGACCCCGCAAGCGCTTGCGCAACTGGTCGGCAACGATCTTGAGGACCTTGTCCCCAGCCAGATGCCCATAGTTGTCGTTGATGCGCTTGAAATGGTCCAGGTCAAGAATCGCCATCGCCAGGTGGCCGCCGTTTTCTTGCCAGTCGAGTATTTCGCGTTCGACCCGCTCGCTCCAGGCCGCACGGTTGGGCAGGCCGGTGAGCGGGTCCAGCAGGGCTTTCTGGCGCTGCTCTTCCAAGTGCTCGCGATAGCCAAGCGCCTCATGCTCCATGCTCGCCACCCGCTCCGACAAGCCTTGCAGGCGACCAGCCAATTCCTGCTCGCGGCGATCACGCTCGTGCTTGTGCTCGTCCATGGTCACCAGCAAGCCTTCCAGGCGGTTTTCCAGAATGTGCTTGAGGCTGTCTACATCGGCGGCACCTTGCACGCTGCTCTGCAGGCCGTCGACGTGCTCACGCAATTGGCTATCCAGCTCCCGGGCAGCGGTGCTGTTGTCAGCATGGCCGGCGCTGGCCTCGTGCAGATGGCTCTGGAAACCTTCCAGGCGTTCGTTGAGCTGCTGCAGGTAGGTTTCGAATTCGTGCTGGCCGCTGTCGGTGATTGCCAGCATGAGTACTGCCAAGTCATCCAGCACCGGGATCAGCTCATACCAGTTCAATCCGCGGGCAACCCGCTCGCGCATTTCCCGCGCCTGAGCCTTGTGTCGCTCGGGCAGGCTGAGGTCATCGAGCAGACCGATCAGGGTCTGCTCGATGTGCGCGGCAACCTGGCTGTATGGCGGCTCCACTGCATAAGGCAGGGCATAGGGGCCGTCTTCACCAAAGATTTCTTCAAGGGCTTGTAAGGGTTCTGCTTCAGCCAATGCCTCGCTGGCAGCAACTGCAGCGTCCGGCACTGGCGCTTTAAGCTGTGGCAACGGGGCTGGCGGCATTTCGGTCGTTTCGATCAGCGCCGGGCCAAATGCCTCCAGCTCAAGCTCGGGCGCTTCGGCCACCTCGGCAGTCGGAGCAGCAGGGGCCGCCAGCGGTTGTAGCGCATCGACGTCATCGGGCCGCGAGGGCTCGATACTGCCAGCTGCCAAGGGCACAACCTCTGCAACTGGCAACGCCACCGGGGCAAGCTCTGCGCCTACCTGTGCATCTTCCTCGCGGCTTCCAAACAACCGCTGCAGAAAACCCGGTCGGGCTTCTTCACCCGTCTTGCCAAGGGCCGACAGCGCGCGCCCCTGCAAGCCACTCAACTCGCCCAACAGTGGCGGCAGCTCGCGTGACTGGGCAACCCCGCCGTCGAGCTTCTTCGCCAGCTTCTTCAATGACCGCGAAATATCGCTGGGTAACGGGAGACCTTGCAGTTGGCTAACCAGTGCGGTCAGCGCATCGCTGACCTGGTTCATGCGGGCTTCGCGACGCTGTTCAGAATCCAGTACAGCTTTCTCAAGGCGCGGAATCAAACCGGCGAGGCCGGCGTCCATGTTGCCGCTGCGAATGACGTCGCGCATTTCCTTCATGCATTCGTCTACCACCTTGTCACTGCCTTCGGCAGCCAGGGTGGTACGCACCAGGCCGCGACGCAGCAGGTCAAGACGGGCATCCCAACGGCGTTCGAGCTTTTCTTGCTGCTCGATGCTTTTAAGGTATTTTTCTTTCCAGCGCTCAGCGTCTTCAGTCATGCCCAGGTCCGCAAACGGTGATGGCAATTAGCTCAAAACCGGCAGCGTATCCACAGTCAATGCATCAGGCAATCGAATCTCGACAGCAACGGGAAGGTGGTCCGAAATTGGCTGCGCCAGCACCTCTACACGCTCCAGCGTGAGGCTTGAGCTGAGCAGAATATGATCAAGACAACGCTGCGGTCGCCAGCTGGGGAAAGTGGCCTCGACTTGCGGGGCGACCAGGCCCAGGTCGCGCAGCGGCGAGTGCTCGAGCAGATCGGTGGCGTGGGTGTTCATGTCGCCCATCAGCACCTGGTGACGGTAACCGCCAATCAGCTCGCGGATATAACCCAACTGCAGGGCGCGTGTCTTGGCCCCCAATGCCAGGTGCATCATCACCACTATCAGTGCATCGTCGCCTTCGCCAAACCGCACCAGGATCGCACCACGCCCGGCCGGGCCAGGCAACGGATGGTCTTCGAGCAGTTGCGGCTTCAGGCGGCTGAGCACGCCGTTGCTGTGCTGGGCAAAACGCCCAAGGTTGCGGTTTAGCTGCTGGTACCAATAGGGGAAGGCCCCCAAGTGGGCCAGGTGTTCGACCTGGTTGACGTAGCCCGAGCGCAGGCTGCCACCATCGGCCTCCTGCAAGGCCACCAGATCAAAGTCGCCCAGCAGCCTGCCGATTTTCTGCAGGTTGCCGGCACGCCCGTTATGCGGCAGCAGGTGCTGCCAGCTACGCGTCAGGTAATGGCGGTAGCGCTCGGTGCTTATACCCACCTGGATGTTGAAACTGAGCAGCCGCAGACGACCATCCTCGGGCAGGCCCGGGGCCTGCAGGTGATGCTCGTTGACCTGCGGCTCGTGCAGGCCAATGCCACGCGTAGCTCTGAAGCGGGGCATGGGTGACGCCGCCTACTTGGCAGCGCGCTCCTTGTCGATCAGCTGGTCGGCGACATTCAGCACGCCTTCCGGTCCGCCGGCAGTACCCAGGTCGAAGCGGTACTTGCCGTTGACGACCATGCTCGGTACGCCGGTGATTTCATACTTCTTCGCCAGTTCCTTGGCCTGTTTGACCTGGCCTTTGATGGCGAACGAGTCGAAGGTAGCGAGGAACTTGTCCTTGTCAACGCCTTGAGTGGCGAGGAAGTCGGCCATGTCGTTCTTGTCGGTCAGGCGCTTGTGCTGGTTCTGAATGGCATCGAACACCGCAGCGTGCACCTTGTGCTCGACGCCCATGGCTTCGAGGGTCAGGAACATCTGGCCGTGCGCATCCCACGGGCCACCGAACATGGCAGGTACGCGCTTGAAGTTGACGTCCTTGGGCAGCTTTTCAGCCCAAGGGTTGATGGTCGGCTCGAAGTGGTAGCAGTGTGGGCAGCCGTACCAGAACAGCTCGACGACTTCGATCTTGCCAGGTACGGAAACCGGAACAGGGTTGCTCAGCTCGATGTATTCCTTGCCAGCAACAGGCTCGGCGGCCTGAACGGCAGTCATACCGAATACGCTGGCGGCGACCAGCGCAGCGCTGAGAATCAGTTTACGCATGCTTTACTCCTGAGCAGTCATGGGTCGCCACGACGCGACCTGCACTGAGACAGGCCGGGAAGGGCTCGAGTTCTGTAGTGTAACGGCTGCGGACGGAAAAAAGGGCAGCCCGGCCGCCCTTTCATCATTGGCCTACAACATTAACCGAAAGTTAATGCAGGCCCTGGATGTAGCTGGCCAACGCTTCGATATCATGGTTGCTCAGCTTGCCAGCGATAGTGCGCATGGTCATGGCATCGCCATCGTTGGTGCGGTTGCCTTCGCGGAAGTCAGTGAGCTGCTTGGCCACGTACTGCGAGTGCTGCCCGCCCAAGTGCGGGAAGCCAGCCAGGGCGATGCCCGCACCGTTAGGCGAGTGGCAGCCAGTGCAGGCCGGCATGCCCTTTTCCAGGTCGCCGCCGTTGAACAGCGCACGGCCGCGCTCGACCAGCTTGGGATCGGCGGCACCCACGCTGCCTTTCTGGCTGGAGAAGTAGGCAGCGATATCGGCCAGATCCTGGTCGCTGAATGCGGCCAGCATGCCGGTCATTTCCAGCACGGTACGCTTGCCCGATTTGATATCGTGCAGTTGTTTTTCGAGATAGCGCTGGCCTTGGCCAGCCAGTTTCGGGAAGTTCGGTGCCAGGCTGTTGCCGTCGGGATTGTGGCAGGCGCCACAGACGGCGGTCTTGGCCTGGCCAGCGGCGGCATCGCCTTTGATAGGTTGCGCAGCAGTGGCCGCACCAGCGACACCCAAGGTCAACAGCAGACTCACGACTAGTTTGTTCATCAGCTAATCCAACACGGCTAAGGGTGAAATGTTATGTATCGGGACTGCCGCTCATCCAAAGGATGACCAAACGGTAGTCCTCGGCACTGCAGTCCATGCACAATCCACGCGGCGGCATAGCCTTGAAACCCTGGGTCACGTGCTTCACCAGTACATCCATGCCTTGCGCCAGCCTTGGCTCCCAAGCTGCCCGGTCACCCCGTCTGGGTGCCTGTGGCAACTGCCCGGTGTGACAGGCCGCACACGTGCGGTTGTACAACACCTCGGGATCCTGTGTAGCCTGTGCGCTGAAAAACGGCAGGAACATACCGACAGCAAGCAGCCATTTCGCCATGCGGAACGACCTTCAGGGTTGGGGGCCGCGCTGCGTTCTGTTGCGCGAGCTATTGTTCGACACCCCATGCCCGTTCTCCTTCGCTGGGAGAATGAGCACACAAAAACTGGGGCATTATATACTTCCGCCATCCAAACGGAAACGACACCGCTTGCCAGGCTTGGCTCTACAAAGTCAGGCAACACCCACATCGGATATCCCATGCAAGTCAAGAACCCCATCCTCGGCCTCTGCCAGAAAGCCAAATTCGCCCTCAGCGCAGCCAAGGTCGAACAATGCCCGGACGACCAGGGTTACGAGGTGGCTTTTGCCGGCCGTTCCAACGCCGGCAAATCCAGCGCCCTCAATACCCTGACTCATGCCAGCCTGGCGCGTACCTCGAAAACTCCCGGGCGCACCCAGCTGTTGAATTTCTTCAGTCTGGACGATGAACGGCGTTTGGTCGACCTGCCGGGCTATGGTTATGCAAAAGTCCCGATTCCGCTCAAGCAGCACTGGCAGAAACACCTGGAAGCCTACCTGGGCAGCCGTGAGTGCCTGCGTGGCGTGATCCTGATGATGGACGTGCGTCACCCGATGACCGACTTCGACAAGATGATGCTCGACTGGGCCAAGGCCAGCAGCATGCCGATGCACATCCTGCTGACCAAGGCCGACAAGCTGACCCACGGCGCGGGCAAGAACACATTGCTGAAAGTGCAGTCGGAAATCCGCAAGGGCTGGGGCGATGGCGTGACCATCCAGCTGTTCTCGGCACCCAAGCGTCTGGGCGTGGAAGACGCCTACCGGGTGCTGGCAGACTGGATGGAACTGGAAGACAAGCCGGTCGTTTAGTGGTTTGCGCCTGACCCGTAGGAGCGGGTTTACCCGCGAAAGGGCCGGGCCTGCTCTCCACCCGCCGTTCACCGTTGCCGCCACTACCGTATTCGCGGGTAAACCCGCTCCTACACCTGATCGGGGTTGGACACGCTTTGGATTGGGCGCAGGCCCTTGTAGGAGCGGGTTTACCCGCGAATGCAGCGGTGAATTCGACATCGCATTCGCGGGTAAAACCGCTCCTACGGGGCTCAGTACAAGCCAACCGGCAAATTCCGGGCAAAAAAAACCCCGGACTTCGTATGGGGAGGGGGAAGTTCGGGGTCCAAGTCCGGACCGCTAGGGCGGGGTCCAGATATCTGCCAACACTTAACACAACATAGGAGCATCGAAGGGCTTCACCAGCCATTCAGTTACTCTGAGTTCCGCTTCACCGGTTTAGTTCCGAAGCCCATAAAACTATTTGCGATAGTTTCATGAAACTTAAGCATCCACGGCACTGAGCAGTGCCAGGATCCGCGTCACTACGCCGCAGATCCTACACAGTTTTACCTGCTCAATCAGTGAGCTTCGTCCCAATTCGCACCAACTCCCGCCTCGACCAGCAGCGGCACATCCAGCTGCGCGGCCTGGCTCATGTGCTGGCGAATTTCATCTTTCACCTGCTGCACCAGGTCCTCGCGTACCTCGAGCACCAATTCGTCGTGTACCTGCAGGATCACCCGGGCATCCAGCCCGCTCTCGCTCAACCAGTTGTCTACTTTGACCATGGCCCGCTTGATGATGTCGGCAGCAGTACCCTGCATCGGCGCGTTGATCGCCGTGCGCTCGGCGCCCTTGCGCAGCGCAGGGTTCTTGGCATTGATGTCAGGCAGGTACAGCCGGCGGCCAAACAGGGTTTCGACAAAGCCTTGTTCGGCCGCCTGAGCGCGGGTGCGCTCCATATAGGCCAGCACGCCCGGGTAGCGGGTAAAATAGCGGTCGATGTAGTCCTGTGACTGCTTGCGGTCGACGCCGATCTGCTTGGCCAGGCCAAAGGCGCTCATGCCGTAGATCAGGCCGAAGTTGATGGCCTTGGCGCTGCGCCGCTGGTCGGTGGTGACGTCTTCCAGGGCCACTCCGAACACTTCGGCTGCCGTAGCGCGGTGCACGTCCAGGTCGTTGCGGAAGGCATGCAGCAAGCCTTCGTCCTTGGCCAGGTGGGCCATGATGCGCAGCTCGATCTGTGAATAGTCCGCCGCCAGAAGCTTGTAACCCGGGCTGGCGACGAACGCCTGGCGGATACGCCGGCCTTCTGCGGTGCGGATCGGGATGTTCTGCAGGTTCGGGTCGCTCGACGACAACCGCCCGGTGGCCGCCACGGCCTGCTGGTAGGAGGTATGGATACGCCCGGTGCGCGGGTTGATCTGCCCCGGTAACTTGTCGGTATAGGTGCTCTTGAGCTTACTCAGGCTGCGGTACTGCATCAGCACCTCTGGCAGCGGGTAACCTTGCTCGGCCAGTTCGTCGAGCACTGCTTCGGCGGTGGATGGCTGGCCCTTGGCAGTCTTGCTCAGCACCGGCATGCCCAGCTTGTCGTAAAGGATCGCGCCCAGTTGCTTGGGCGAGCCGAGGTTGAACGCCTCACCGGCGAGCTCGTAGGCACGCAGCTCAAGCGCAGCCATCTTCACGCCCAGCTCACCGCTCTGTACTTTCAACAGTTCGGCATCGACCAGAGCACCCTGGCGCTCGATCCTGGCCAGCACCGGCACCAGCGGCATCTCGATATCCATCAGCACCGGTTGCACGCTCGGCGTCTGTGCCAGGCGGGCCTGCAATGCGTGGTGCAGGCGCAGGGTGATGTCGGCGTCTTCGGCGGCGTAGGGGCCGGCCTTGTCCAGGTTGATCTGGTTGAAGGTGAGCTGTTTGGCACCTTTCCCGGCGATGTCCTCGAAGGCGATCGTGGTGTGGTCAAGGTACTTCTGCGCCAGGCTGTCCATGTCATGGCGGGTGGCGGTGGAGTTCAGCACATACGACTCGAGCATGGTGTCGTAGGCCACGCCGCGCATCTCGATGGCGGGGGAGCCATTGGCGAGGATGTTGATGTCGTACTTGGCATTCTGCCCGACCTTGGCCTTGGCCGGGTCCTCCAGCAGTGGTTTCAGCGCCAGCAGCACGGCCTCGCGGTCCAGCTGGACGGGCGCGCCTTCGTAATCGTGGGCCAGCGGCACATAGGCCGCTTCATGCGGCTCGACAGCGAACGACAGACCGACCAACTGCGCCTGCTGGGCGTCCAGGCCGGTGGTCTCGGTGTCGAAGGCGAACAGCGGTGCCTGGCGCAGCTTCTCCAGCCAGGCGTCGAAACGGGCCTGGTCGAGAATGGTTTCGTACCTAGGCTCGACCTTGGCCGCCGGCTCCGCGGCAGGGGCGACATCATCACCAGCCTTGGCCGCATCGCGCTGCACTTCGGCAACCCAGCTCTTGAACTCCATCTCGGTGTACAACGCCAGCAGTGCCTCGCGGTCAGGTTCACCGCACACCAGCGCCTCGACCTCCACATCCAGTGGCACGTCAACCTTGATGGTGGCCAGTTCGTAGGACAGGAATGCCGCGTCGCGGTGCTCCTCCAGCTTGGCCGGCAAAGTCTTGGCGCCGCGAATGGCCAGCGTTGGCACCTTGTCCAGGTTGGCGTAAAGGTCGCTGAGACCGCCGCCGATGCCGGTCAGCAGCCCCACCGCCGTTTTTTCACCCACGCCCGGTACGCCGGGGATGTTGTCGACCTTGTCACCCATCAGGGCCAGGAAGTCGATAATGTGTTCCGGGCCGACGCCGAATTTCTCGTGCACGCCAGCCACGTCCAGCACGCTTCCGGTCATGGTGTTGACCAAGGTAATGTGCCCGTCCACCAGTTGCGCCATGTCCTTGTCACCGGTCGAGATGATCACCGGGCGACCCAGTGCGGCGCTGCTGCGCGCCAGGGTGCCGATCACGTCGTCAGCTTCGACTCCCTCCACGCACAGCAGTGGGTAGCCCAGCGCCTTGACGCTGGCGTGCAGCGGCTCGATCTGTACCCGCAGGTCGTCCGGCATGCTGGGGCGGTTGGCCTTGTACTCGGCGAACATGGCATCGCGGAAAGTGCCGCCCTTGGCGTCGAACACCACGGCGAACAGGCTGTCGGGGTATTGCTTGCGCAGGCTCTTGAGCATGTTCAGCACACCCTTCACCGCACCGGTCGGCATGCCCTTGGACGTGGTCAGCGGCGGCAGCGCGTGGAAGGCGCGATAAAGGTAGGAGGAACCGTCCACCAGGACGAGGGGCGCTTGGCTCATGAGCAGAATCAACCTTTTCGACGGGTCCGGCGCTAGAATAGCCAGAATCATTGACGACAAAGGGACTAGGTTATCATGCGCACACTCAATCGCCTGTTACTGCTCGGCCTGTTGGCAACCACGCCTGTCGTCACCCTGGCGGCGGACGACGCCCCCTCGGCCGATCCCGAGGTGACCATTCGCACGGAAGGCGATAGAACCATCCAGGAATACCGGCAGAACGGCTTCCTGTATGCGATCAAGATCACGCCGAAAAACGGCAAGCCTTATTTTCTGGTACGCGCCGATGGCACTGATGCCAATTTCATTCGATCCGACCAGCCGGACATGCTGATTCCGTCCTGGAAGATCTTCGAGTGGTAAGCTGACGCGCACCGTTCACATCAACCCGGCACTTCCCGGCGGAAGTGCCCGTATGGGCAATTTTTCATCATGTCAGTCTTCACCCCCGTGACCCGGCCTGAGCTGGAAACCTTTCTGGCGCCGTACGAGCTGGGCCGTCTGCTCGACTTCCAGGGCATTGCCGCCGGTACCGAGAACAGCAATTTCTTCGTCAGCCTCGAACAGGGGGAGTTCGTCCTGACGCTGATCGAGCGTGGGCCCAGCGAGGACATGCCGTTCTTCATCGAGCTGCTCGACACCCTGCACGCCGCCGACATGCCGGTGCCCTATGCCATTCGTGACCGCGACGGCAACGGCCTGCGCGAGCTGTGCGGCAAGCCGGCATTGCTGCAGCCCAGGCTGTCGGGCAAGCACATCAAGGCCCCCAACAACCAGCACTGCGCCCAGGTCGGCGAGCTACTGGCACACATTCACCTGGCCACCCGCGAGCACATCATCGAGCGCCGCACCGACCGCGGCCTGGACTGGATGCTGGCCTCGGGTGCCGAGCTACTGCCACGCCTGACTGCAGAGCAAGCCACATTGCTGCAGCCGGCGCTGGACGAAATCAGCGCACACAAGGCGCAGATTCTGGCCTTGCCGCGGGCTAACCTGCATGCCGATCTGTTCCGCGACAACGTGATGTTCGAAGGCACCCACCTGACCGGTGTGATCGACTTCTACAATGCCTGCTCCGGGCCGATGCTGTATGACATCGCCATCACCGTGAACGACTGGTGCCTGGATGAGCAGGGCGCGGTAGATGTACCACGCGCCCAGGCGCTGCTGGCAGCCTATGCGGCACTACGGCCGTTCACTGCAGCCGAAGCCGAGCTGTGGCCGGAAATGTTGCGGGTAGGCTGCGTGCGGTTCTGGCTGTCGCGCCTGATTGCGGCCGAGTCGTTTGCCGGGATGGATGTGATGATCCACGATCCGGGCGAGTTCGAAGTGCGTCTGGCGCAGCGCCAGCAGGTGGCTTTGCACCTGCCGTTCGCTCTGTAGACCGCGTCTGCTTCTTCGCGGGTGAACCCGCTCCCACAGGGATAGCGACAGCCTTGAGGCCTGTGCAGTACCTGTGTGAGCGGGTTCACCCGCGAAGGGGCCGGGACAGGCTTACAACTGTTCCAGGCAGCCTGCCAGGTCACCGCCCAGTTTCTCGAGCAAGCGCTCATACCCTTTGCCATCCACCGGATCGGTGCCGCCCAGGGCATCCAGCTCGGCCAGGCGCACCGGCAACCCGGCAGTCAGGGTCTCGGCCAATCGCGGCCGCAGTGGCGGCTCGCTGAACACGCAGGTCTTCCCTACTTCCTGCAGGCGCTGGCGCATGGCCGCCACATGTTGCGCCCCAGGCTGCACCTCGGACGCTACGCTGAACACGCCCGCGTGCTTCAAGCCATATTCAGCCTCAAAATAATCGAAGGCTTCATGGAAGACGAAGTACGGCTTGCCGGCAATACCGGCCACACGCGCCTTGATACGCCCGTCCAACGCATCCAGGCGTCCATCGAAGGCCTTCAGGTTGCGCTGATAGCGAGCCGCATTGGCCGGATCGACCTGGGCCAGGTCAGCTGCCATTTTTGCTGCGATTACTCGCGCATTGACCGACGATAGCCACAAGTGTGCATCAAGACTGCCTGGGCGGTGATCATGGTCGTGGTCGCTGTGGTCTTCTTCCTCGTGGGAATGGCTGTCCTCGCCAAAGTGGCGCAGCTTCATGCCCGGCAGCGACTGCACAGCCACTGTGGCCTTGCTACGGCTTCCCAGCACACGCGGAAGGAAGTTCTCCATGTCCGGGCCGATCCAGTACAGCAGGTCGGCATCGCCTACCCGCCGCACGTCGGAGGGGCGCAGCGCATAGTGGTGCGGTGAAGCCCCGGGCGGCAGCAACACTTCAGGGCTGCCAACACCATCCTGCACGGCAGCGGCAATCTGCTGCAGGGGCTTGATACTGGTGAGCACACGCACGTCGGCCTGCGCGGATAATGCGATGAAAGCGACAAACAGAACCAGGAATCGGGACACGGTGAATACTCGAGTCGTCAGAAACAGGTAACATAATAACGTCTCTGTCCGGAACCGTCGCTGCCCATGTCCATCACACCGCTGGCCAACCGTCCTCACGACCACTCCCATTGCGTACACAGCGCACTGGCTGAAGCCGACGCCTTGTGCACCCGCCAGGGCCTGCGCCTGACCGCCCTGCGCCGCCGTGTGCTGGAGCTGGTGTGGCAGAGCCACAAGCCGCTGGGTGCCTACGACATCCTCGCGGTGCTCAGTGAGCAGGACGGCCGCCGCGCCGCGCCGCCCACGGTGTACCGCGCGCTGGACTTCCTGCTGGAAAACGGCCTGGTGCATCGCATCGCGTCGCTCAACGCTTTCATCGGCTGCAGCCACCCCGAGCACGTGCACCAAGGCCAGTTTCTGATCTGTCGGGCCTGCCATGTGGCCATCGAGCTTGAACAGAGCAGCATCAGCGAGGCCATCATCAACAGCGCCAAAGGCGTGGGTTTCACGGTCGAGACCCAGACCGTGGAAGTGGTCGGCCTGTGCGGTAGCTGCCGGAGCGCGGCATGAGCGACGCCCTGATTCGCCTGGAGCAGGTCGGCGTCACCTTTGGCGGCGAGTCGGTGCTCGACAGCATCGACCTGTCGGTCGCCCCAGGCCAGATCGTCACCCTGATTGGCCCCAACGGGGCGGGCAAGACTACCTTGGTGCGCGCCGTACTTGGCCTGCTCAAGCCACATCGCGGCAAGGTATGGCGCAAGCCCAAGCTGCGGATTGGCTACATGCCCCAGAAGATTCAGGTTGATGCCACACTGCCGCTGTCGGTGCTGCGCTTCCTACGCCTGGTGCCAGGTGTAGACCGCGCGGCAGCCTTGTCGGCGCTGCAGGAAGTGGGCGCCGAGCAAGTCATCGACAGCCCGATCCAGACTATTTCCGGCGGCGAAATGCAACGCGTGCTGCTGGCCCGCGCCTTGCTGCGCGAACCCCAGTTGCTGGTGCTCGACGAACCGGTACAAGGAGTAGACGTAGTCGGCCAGACCGAGCTTTACAACCTCATCACCCGCCTGCGTGACCGCCACGGCTGCGGCGTGCTGATGGTGTCCCACGACCTGCACCTGGTCATGAGCGCCACCGACCAGGTGGTGTGCCTGAACCGCCACGTATGCTGCTCGGGCCACCCCGAGCAAGTCAGCGGTGACCCGGCGTTCGTCGAACTGTTCGGCAAGACCGCACCGAGCCTGGCCATCTACCACCACCATCACGACCACAGCCACGACCTGCATGGCTCGGTGGTCGCCCCTGGCACCCATGTTCACGGAGAGCAATGCAAGCATGGCTGACTTTCTTCTCTACGCCTTGCTTGCCGGCTTGTCCCTGGCACTGGTTGCAGGCCCACTGGGCTCCTTCGTGGTATGGCGGCGCATGGCCTACTTTGGCGACACCCTGTCTCACGCCGCCCTGCTCGGTGTAGCCCTGGGTTTCGCCTTGGATGTCAGCCCGGCACTGGCGGTAACCGTGGGCTGCCTGTTGCTGGCGATTCTGCTGGTGACATTGCAGCAACGCCAGCCGTTGGCCTCCGACACCCTCCTGGGCATCCTGGCCCCCAGCACCTTGTCGCTGGGCCTGGTGGTGCTGAGCTTCATGCACGATGTGCGCATCGACCTGATGGCTTACCTGTTCGGCGATCTGCTGGCCATCAGCCCAACCGACCTGGCCTGGATCCTCGGCGGCAGTGCACTGGTCCTGCTGCTGCTCGCTGTGCTGTGGCGGCCGCTACTGGCAGTTACCGTGCACGAAGAGCTGGCCATGGTCGAAGGCCTGCCCGTGGCCAGCCTACGCATGGCGCTGATGCTGCTGATTGCAGTGGTGATTGCAGTTGCCATGAAAATCGTTGGCGTGCTGCTGATCACCTCGCTGCTGATCATCCCTGCGGCTGCGGCGCAGCGGCACGCCCGCTCACCAGAGCAGATGGCCCTGGGTGCCAGCCTGCTGGGCGTCACCGCGGTCTGCGGCGGTCTGGCCATGTCCTGGTTCAAGGACACCCCCGCCGGGCCGTCGATCGTGGTCTGCGCCGCGGTGCTATTCTTGCTGAGCCTGGCCCTGCCAAAACGCTGAGAGGCAGGGTGTGTGCAGGCACACCTTGCAACCTTTGGCCGGTAAAGGGTCTGTAAGGCCTATTTTCGAGCGTGCGCACCTGGGTGTAGACTTGCTCGCTTTTTGCGCAAATAGAGAGTCGCAGGAATGAAGCCGTTCGCCTCCCGTTATCTGCTTGTTGCCGCGTTTTCCCTGATCCTGGCTGCCTGTTCCAATGCGCCGGTCGACCAGGCCACCGCACCTGCCCAAGCAGATGCCTGGCAGCAGTTGCAACAGAACATCGCCAGCAATGAGCTGGCTACCGCCGAAGAGCAGCTTGCAGCACTGCAGGCCCAGTCGCCGGATGATGCACGCCTGGAGCAATACCAGCGCCAACTGGCCGAAGCCTACTTGCAACGTAGCCAGATCGTCCTGCAGAAGGGCGATGTGAACGCGGCAGCTACCGCGCTGGCCCGTGCCCGGGCACTGATGCCGCAGGCGCCAGCGGTGACCGGCGGGGATGCTGTGACCCAGGCCCGCAAGGCCGAGCTGGAAAAGGCGGAAGCTGCGCTGAAAGCCGCCGAAGCCAAGCCCAAGGCACGCATCATCGACCCGACAGCGCCAAGTACTGTGGTGGCCTTGAAGACCACTGACAGCCGCGCGCTGCGCCGCCAACTGGACGACATTGCCGCCGATGTGGTGAGTTACCAGTGTGAAGTGGTATTTCAGGTACCGCGCACCGAGGATGCACCCTGGCTGAAGACCTTGCTGGAAAAGCGCGTGCGCAAGATTGACAGTGGGTTTGAGCTGAAGCAGAAGCATCAGATCCAGCGCTCGCTGCCGGCACAGGTGGTGCTGGTCCCGCATCGGCAGTAAAAGCTTCGCGGTTAAACCCGCTTCTACAGAAGGAGCGGGTTTAACCGCGAAAAGGCCTTATCAGGCAGGGACAGCTTCAGCAGCCGCTTCCCGTTCCCACACCCGGTGGCCTTCAACCGCTTTGACAAAGGCATCCATTGCCTTCTGCTCATCCCCGAGCAACAGCCCCTTATCCTCCTTGAGCCCCAACGCTTTCACCAATTCCTTGGTCAGCACCAGCGCCTTCAGGTGCTTGTATCCCTCCAGCAAGAAGTGCTTGGCCAATCCGCTAGCCGCCAGTGCATCCGTAGAAGCCTTGCCCGCAGGCACGACAATCCCGTCAAACATGATCGAAGGCATCCCCTCCATCGACGCCGCTACCGGCAGTTGCTTGCCATCCGCCGCCTTCACCGGCGCCGAGGTCGGGCCCAGCAGCATCGGCCGGGCACTGTGCGCTTCCAGGGCTTTGACCAGTTTGTCTACGCTGGCAGCGTCCACGCCATCTGCCACCAGCACGGCAATCTTGCGCCCCTTGATACCCACCGAACCTGGGTGGTTCATCTGGCTCAACGCAGGCGATTGCGCCGGCTGGCTACCCTTTACCTGCACCGTACCCGCTTTCGGCGCGGGGAGGCCCAGGTTGGCCGCAACCGCCGCCGCCAGCTTCAAGTCGATGTTGGCGAGAATGTCATTCACTTCCCGGGCGCGGATATGTTCACGCTCGACTTTGCCCAATTCGAAACTGTAAGCCTTGATGATGTGCTGTTGCTCAGTCGGGCTCATGCTCTGGAAGAACAGCCGAGCCTGCGAGAAGTGATCGCCGAACGACTCACTGCGCTGGCGAATCTTGTGCGCATCAATACGCTCCTGATAGCTCTCGAAACCGCCGTCTTGCGCCGCAGGCGGGGTTTCCTTCGGCCAGCCGCCGTCAATCGAGTTGGGTTCGTAGGACGCCCGCCCCCTGTGCACGACGTGCTGGTGCAGCGCATCACGCTGGTTGTTGTGGTTCGGCGATACCGGCCGGTTGATCGGGATCTGGTGGAAGTTCGGCCCACCCAGGCGGCTGATCTGGGTATCGGTGTACGAGAACAGTCGGCCCTGCAGCAGCGGGTCGTTGGTAAAGTCGATACCCGGCACGATATGGCCCGGGCAGAACGCCACCTGTTCGACCTCGGCAAAGAAATTGTCCGGGTTGCGGTTGAGCACCATCTTGCCCAGCGGCGTGACGGGCACCAGTTCCTCCGGGATGATCTTGGTCGGGTCCAACAGGTCGAAATCGAATTTGTGTTCGTCGGCCTCAGGCACAATCTGCACGCCCAGTTCCCATTCCGGGTAGTCACCGGTTTCGATGGCTTCCCATAGGTCACGGCGCTGGAAGTCGGTGTCCTTGCCCGCCAGTTTCTGGGCTTCGTCCCACAGCAGGGAATGCACGCCCTGGCTTGGTTTCCAATGAAACTTGACGAAGCTGGCCACGCCCTCGGCATTGATAAGGCGGAAAGTATGCACGCCGAAGCCTTCCATCATTCGAAGGCTGCGCGGGATGGCGCGGTCAGACATGGTCCACATGACCATATGAGCCGACTCCGGCACCAGCGAGACGAAATCCCAGAAGGTGTCATGAGCCGAACCGCCGGTAGGTACCTCGTTGTGTGGCTCTGGCTTAACCGCGTGGACAAAATCGGGAAACTTGATGGCATCCTGAATGAAAAACACCGGCATGTTGTTGCCGACCAAGTCGAAATTGCCTTCATCTGTATAGAATTTGACGGCAAAGCCCCGCACATCTCGCACCGTGTCGCCAGAACCGCGTGGGCCCTGAACCGTCGAGAAGCGGACAAAAACCGGGGTGATCTTTTCCGGATCTTGCAGGAAGCCGGCCTTGGTCAGCTCGGCGTGGTTGCCATAGCTCTGGAAGAACCCGTGTGCCCCGGTACCGCGGGCGTGCACGATGCGCTCGGGGATACGCTCATGGTCGAAGTGGGTGATTTTCTCGCGCATGATGAAGTCTTCAAGCAGCGACGGCCCGCGATCACCCGCCTTGAGGGAGTTCTGGTTGTCAGCAATGCGCACGCCTTGGTTGGTGCGCAGCGCATGCCCGGTCGCATCGCTGCGGTCGGCCTCCAGGCTCTGCAGCTTGGCATTGGTGTTGGCCCGGTCGGGGGTCTGGGTACCGGCGGCCTCGCTGTGCTTGGGCGCATCCGTTTTCTTGCTGGGCATGATCGGCTCTCCTCATCAGTCTTAAGGCGTGCCCGTTCAGGGCTTGTGCAAGTAGTGACTGGAGGGCGTTGCCGAGCGTTCAATCAGGATTACCGGTTGTCGCGATATGCCCGATGGATTGGTACATGACGAAATAAATGCTAAGAACAGCTATGGGAAAAGGCTAAAATGCGCGACCCCAGCTAACCGCTGACCCAAATTTCAATGCGCCCCACAAGGTTCGCTACGTGATCGAGTTCCAACAGGTACATAAAACCTACCGCGTTGCCGGTAGGGAAATCCCCGCACTGAATCCGACCAGCCTGACCATCGAAGATGGCCAGGTGTTCGGCCTGATCGGCCATTCCGGCGCCGGCAAAAGCACCATGCTGCGCCTGATCAACCGCCTGGAGGAACCCTCCGGCGGCAAGATCATCGTCGACGGCGAAGACGTCACCGCGTTCAACGCCAGCCAGTTGCGCGGCTTCCGCCAGCAGGTCGGGATGATTTTCCAGCACTTCAACCTGCTGGCCTCCAAGACCGTCGCCGACAACGTCGCCCTGCCACTGGCCCTGGCCGGTGAGCTGTCGCGCAGCGAAATCGACAAGCGCGTCACCGAGCTACTGGCTCGCGTTGGCCTGTCGGAGCACGCCAAAAAGTACCCGGCGCAGCTGTCCGGCGGCCAGAAGCAGCGCGTCGGTATCGCCCGCGCCCTGTCGACCAACCCGAAGATCCTGCTATGCGACGAGGCCACCAGTGCCCTCGATCCGCAAACCACGGCCTCAGTCCTGCAACTGCTGGCCGAGATCAACCGTGAACTGAAGCTGACCATCGTGCTGATCACCCACGAGATGGACGTGATCCGCCGTGTCTGCGACTGCGTGGCAGTGATGGACGCCGGTAAGATCGTCGAGCAAGGCTCGGTGGCCGAGGTGTTCCTGCACCCGCAGCACCCCACCACCAAGCGCTTCGTCCAGGAAGACGAGCAGGTCGACGAAGGCGAGCAGCGCGACGACTTTGCCCACGTTCCAGGCCGCATCGTACGCCTGACCTTCCAGGGCGACGCCACCTACGCGCCGCTGCTGGGCACCGTGGCCCGCGAAACCGGTGTCGACTACAGCATCCTCGCCGGGCGTATCGACCGCATCAAGGATGTCCCCTATGGCCAGCTCACTCTCGCCCTGATCGGCGGAGACATGGAAGCGGCGTTCGCCCGCTTCAAGGCAGCTGACGTACATATGGAGGTAATGCGTTGATGGACGCCCTGAGTTTCTTCGCCAACGTCGACTGGGCCGAGATCTGGCTGGCCACCGTCGATACCATGATCATGCTGTTCGGCTCGCTGTTCTTCACCGTGCTGCTGGGCCTGCCACTGGGTGTGCTGCTGTTCCTCTGCGGGCCAAAGCAGATGTTCGAACAAAAAGGCGTCTATGCGCTGCTGTCGCTGGTGGTCAACATCCTGCGCTCGCTGCCATTCATCATTTTGCTGATCGTGATGATCCCGATCACCGTGCTGATCACCGGTACCTCGCTGGGCGTTGCGGGCGCCATCCCGCCGCTGGTGGTGGGTGCCACGCCGTTCTTTGCACGCCTGGTTGAAACCGCCCTGCGTGAAGTGGACCGCGGCATCATCGAGGCCACCCAGTCGATGGGTGCCACCACCCGCCAGATCATCACCAGTGCGCTGCTGCCGGAGGCCCGTCCGGGCATCTTCGCGGCCATTACCGTAACCGCCATTACCCTGGTTTCTTACACCGCCATGGCCGGTGTGGTGGGTGCCGGTGGTCTTGGCGACCTGGCTATCCGCTTCGGCTACCAGCGTTTCCAGACCGATGTGATGGTAGTGACCGTGATACTGCTGCTGGTACTGGTTCAAGTACTGCAGAGCGTGGGCGACAAACTGGTCGTGCATTTTTCCCGTAAGTAACCCCAATGGGGTCGGCCTGGCCGACCCGTTCGGGGGCCGTCGCGGCCCTCACAAGGAGTGATCAATGAAGAAGCTGCTTGCTGTCGCTGCCGCTGTCGCGGCCTTCTCGGCCCAGGCCGATACCCTCACCGTCGCCGCCACCCCGGTGCCGCACGCCGAGATCCTCAACTTCGTCAAACCACAACTGGCGAAAGAAGGCGTAGAGCTGAAGGTCAAGGAATTCACCGACTACATCCAGCCGAACGTGCAGGTGGCCGAAAAGCGCCTGGACGCCAACTTCTTCCAGCACCAGCCTTACCTGGATGAGTTCAACAAGGCCAAGGGCACCAACCTGGTGAGCGTGACTGGCGTGCACATCGAGCCACTGGGCGTGTATTCGACCAAGATCAAGAAGCTCGACGAGCTATCCTCCGGCGCCACCGTGGTCATCCCCAACGACGCCACCAACGGCGGCCGCGCCTTGCTGCTGCTGGACAAGGCTGGTGTGATCAAGCTCAAGGACAACAAGAACATCCTGTCGACCGTGAAGGATGTTGCCGAGAACCCGAAAAACGTGAAGTTCCGTGAGCTGGAAGCCGCCACCATCCCGCGCGTGCTGACCCAGGTAGATGCTGCCCTGATCAACACCAATTACGCGCTGGAAGCCAAGCTGAACCCGGAAAAAGACGCGCTGGCCATCGAGGGCAGCGACTCGCCTTACGTGAACATCCTGGTTGCCCGCCCGGACAACAAGGACTCGGACGACATGAAGAAACTGGCGGCTGCACTGCACTCGCCTGAGGTAAAGCAGTTCATCATCGAGAAGTACAAAGGCGCTGTGGTTCCGGCGTTCTGAGCCGAACTATCACGCGCTGGACTCTTCGCGGGTAAACCCGCCCCTACACACATCGTTGTAGGAGCGGGTTTACCCGCGAAGCTTTTGGGGCTGACTCAATCCCGCTTGACCAGCCCCGGCAGCTGCGCCCCCAGCTTCTGGTTGTTGAACGGCGCCCGAATGAACCCACGCTGTCGTCCATCCGGACCGACAATCGCCAGGTTACCGCTGTGATCCACGGTATACCCCGGCTTGCTGGTATTCGCAGGGATGAACGGAATGCTCAAGGCATTGGCCAGCTTCTGGGTATCCTCGATCGACCCCGCCACCCCGACAAAGTCCTTGTCGAAATAGCCCAGATACTGCTTCAGCTGGTTCGGCGTATCGCGGTTAGGGTCCACACTCACCAACACCACCTGCAGCCGGTCGACGGCATCTTTGGGCAGCTCGCTCTTCACCTGGCGCAGCTGGGCCAGAGTGGTCGGGCAGATATCCGGGCAGTAGGTGTAGCCAAAGAACAGCAGCGACCATTTGCCCTTGAGGGCATCCATCTGCACCGGCTGGCCGTCCTGGTTGGTCATGGTGACATCGGCCACGGCGCGGCTCTGCGGCAGCAGGATGATGCCCGCATCGATCAGTTCGGCAGGGTTGGGCTGGTCACGACCATTAAGCACTTTGTTGACGGTCAGGCCCATGATCAACGCGACCAGGGCGACGAGGATGAAGACGGTTTTCTGGGTTCGGGTCATAGGTTCAGCAACAGGTAGTGGTCAAGAAGCAACGCAATGAACAGCGCGAACAGGTAGCCGATAGAGTACTTGAAGGTGCCGATCGCCGCGTGCGGCCGGCTGCTACGGTACAACACCCAGGCCCAATGCAGGAAGCGCAGGCCCAAGGCCAGGGCACAGGCCAGGTACAGCGGGCCACTCATGTGGATGGCATACGGGAGCAGGCTCACTGCCAGCAAGATCAGGGTGTACAGCAGGATATGCAGCTTGGTGTAGTACTCGCCGTGGGTCACCGGCAACATCGGGATATCGGCCTTGGCGTATTCCTCCTTGCGGTGGATGGCCAGCGCCCAGAAATGCGGCGGGGTCCAGGCAAAAATGATCAGCACAAGCAGCAAGGGTTCGGCGCTGACATGACCGCTTACCGCCACCCAGCCGAGCAACGGTGGAGCGGCGCCGGCCAGACCACCGATGACGATGTTCTGTGGCGTGGCGCGCTTGAGAAAGCCAGTGTAGAGCACCGCATAACCGAGTAATGAGGCCAGGGTCAGCCAAGCGGTGAGGGCGTTGGTGAACACCAGCAGCAGGACCATGCCCAACAGCGCGAGGGCCAAGGCGAACAACAGCGCCGGTAATGGCTCGACTCGCCCCTGGGCCAAAGGCCGTTTTTTGGTACGCGCCATCAGCGCATCAATGCGCCGATCCACTACATGATTGACCACCGCCGCGCCACCTGCGCACAAGCCGATGCCCAGGTTGCCGAACAACAGCACGCTCAAGCTGACGCCCGCCCGGGTGGCCAGGAACATGCCCGCCAGCGAGGTGATCAGCATCAGCACCACCACCTTGGGCTTGGTCAGCTCAAGGTAATCGCGCCAGCGGGCCCGCCGTACGCTTAGAAGCGTCGCCACGAGTCGTTCCTCATATGATGGGAAATGCCCACCCCGACCACTGGCCGCAGACGCCAGCCATGGCCGACACCCACTCGAACCTTGTCGACCACTCGAATGCGATAGTTCACCAGCACCATGCTCAGCAGCAGCATCGCCCCGCCGGCATTGTGCGCAACAGCCACCGCCAGCGGCAGGTGGAACACCACATTGCTGATGCCCAGGCCCACTTGCAGGGCCAGCGCCAGCAGCACCAGCCGCGCCAGGCCGGGGAGACCACAGCGGTGCAGCTTCCAGCTGAGCATCAGCAGCACGCAGGTCACCAGCAGCGCGCCCAGCCTGTGGCTGATGTGGATGGCCGTACGCGCATCACTGTCCAGCTGCCCGCCAAGGTAATTGGGGCCGACGTGTTGGGTCAGGTGGAAGCCGTTGCTGAAATCCGCCGCTGGCCACCACTGGCCATGGCAAGTCGGCAGGTCGATGCAGGCCACGGCTGCGTAGTTGGCGCTGACCCAACCGCCCAGGGCGATCTGGCCGATTACCACCAGCAGCGCCAGCGCAGCGATCCGGCGCAGGCTCAGCGGCAGTTTCGGCAAGGGCGCAAAGGCCCGGGACAGACGCAGAGACAACAGGAACAGCAAGCTCAACGTGGTAAAGCCACCCAGCAAGTGCGCCGTGACCACCTGCGGCCATAGCTTCAGGGTGACTGTCCACATACCGAAGGCTGCCTGGGCCAGCACCACACCCAGTAGCAGCATTGGCAGGCGATAAGGCTGCCCATCGCGGGCATGCCGGCGCACTGCCTGAAAGGCGAGCAGGGCGATCACCACGGCCAGGCTACCGGCGAAATAGCGGTGGACCATTTCGGCCCAGCCCTTGGCAGCCTCCACCGGGTGCTCAGGAAAGTGCAGCTCGGCATGGGCCAACTGCGCGTCACTCTTGGGCACGCTGATAAAGCCATAGCACCCTGGCCAGTCGGGGCAACCGAGGCCGGCGTGGGTCAGGCGGGTATAGGCACCAAGCAGGACGACCAGCAGTGCCAGCAGCGTAGCGAACACAGCAAGGCGAAATCCAGGTCTGGCCATGACAGGCTCCTAGCCGATATTGGACAGCTTGAGCAGGTGGCGCAGGTCATCCAGCACATGCTTTCCGTTGACCTTGCCGTCGTAGCGCAGCACCAGGTTGCCGTGCGGGTCGACGATCCACAGCTGCGGGCCGGGCTCGACAACCTTCTGCTGGTAACGTTGCGCATCCAGCGGGTAGCGCTGCAACTGCGGGTACTCGCGGCCGAGCAGTGCCTGGTAGTCGGCACTCAGCGGCTGGGCGGCGGCCAGCGCATGGCTGGCGCGACTGGCATCACGCCCCAGCCCGACCTGAATCTGCCGAGCCAGGTACACCAGGCGCTGACAGCCTTCGGTGCAAGCCTGGGGTGCGCTGACCAGCAACTGCCAGCGATCGTCCTGCCCCGCCACGCCGAGATCGGCACGGCTTTCCCCATTGCCAATCATGGCGCCATGGTAGCTGCGGCCTTCCGGAACCCAGAATTTGAGCTTGTACATGCTGGTGGCCAGAACCATCGGCCCAAGCACCACCAGCAGGATAAGCAACAGCTGCAAACGCCCACGGGCTCTGGGTTTGCTACGTTCAGGCGCGTCCAGTGGAGTGGCGGTGGCCATGGCGTTTCTCCTTGTTTTGGTGCCAGCCGAAGAAGAGGTAGAGCAGAACCAGAGCGGTCGCCAGGGCAAACCACTGCACGGCGTAACCCACGTGTTTTTCGGGGCTCATGGCGACAACCGGCCAGTCCAGGCGATAGCTCGCCGGGCCCGGCTCCAGGCGCAATTCCTGGGCGAAGCCCTCGCGATCAAGCTGTTGCCATAGCAGCGCGGCATCGATAGCGGTCAACAGATGTGGCCATTGCCCGCCGATGGGGTCTGGGTGCAGCTGGAAGGTGCTGCCAGGCGCGACATACACAGAGGCATCCAGCGCCAAGGCCTGGGCAGGGGTTTCGAAGTGCACCGGCACCCGGCGGTCCAGCCATGGCAGCCAGCCACGATTGATCAGCAACCACAGGCCGCTGGCTTGGTCGTGGAAGGGCTGCAGCAGCTCGACACCGGCTTTGCCGTCGCGCATGCGGTTGTCCAGCAGCACGCTGTGCTCGGCGTCGAAGCGGCCATACAAATGCACGCGGCGGAAGGCGTTGTCTTCTTTCGAGAGGAGCTGGGCGGTGGTGATCGGCGCTTCAATCCGCCGTTCTGCATAAGTGGCCAGCAGCACGCGCTTTTCCTCGGCACGGCCAAGTTGCCAGCAACCAAGCGCAATCAGCCCCGGCAGCAGCGCAAGCACCACCAGCGTCGGTACCCAGCCTGGGCGAAACGGCCTCAAGGGCGCCTCGCTATACTTATCCACATCACCGCATCCCCCCGGAGTAACGCCATGCTCAAGGCCGCGATTGTCCTGATGCTGTTGGCCACCATTGCCAGCCTGTTCAGTGGCCTGGTGTTTCTGGTCAAAGATGATGAAAACTCGACCCGTCTGCTAAAGGCCCTGACCGTACGGGTGACCCTGGCAGCCCTGACCATAGGCCTGGTCGCCTGGGGTTTGATCAGCGGTCAACTGGTCTCCCACGCCCCTTTCTGAAGTTCTCAACCGCCCCTACAGCGTTCTCGTGTTCACAACACATAGACAAAGATGAACAACCCCACCCACACCACATCGACGAAGTGCCAGTACCAACTGGCCGCCTCGAAGCCGAAGTGTTTTTCCGGGTTGAAATGCCCGCGCAGAATGCGCACGAACATCACAATCAGAATGATCGTGCCCAATGTCACGTGGGCACCGTGGAAGCCGGTAAGCATGAAAAACGTCGCACCGTAGATCCCTGAGCCCAGTGTCAGTCCCAGCTTGGTATAGGCCTCGTGGTACTCGAAGGCCTGCAGCGCGATAAAGCTGATGCCCAGGACAATGGTCAGCGCCATCCAGAATTTCAGTGGGCCGCGGTGGTCACGGCGCAAGGCGTGATGGGCAATGGTGATTGTCACACTGGAACTGACCAGCAGGATGGTGTTGATCAGCGGCAAGTGCCACGGGTCGATCACTTCCTTGGGCGGCGGGAACAGCTTGGGGTCGGGGGTGTGCAGCAGCGGCCAGGTGAATTCGAAGGTTGGCCAGAGCATATGTGCAACACCTTTGGCCCCTTCGCCACCCAGCCACGGCCCCGCCAGTACGCGCACATAGAACAGCGCACCGAAGAAGGCCAGGAAGAACATCACTTCAGAGAAGATGAACCAGCTCATGCCCCAGCGGAACGAGCGATCCAGCTGCGGGCTGTACAACCCGGCGCGGCTCTCCTTGACCACTGACCCAAACCAGCCGAACAGCATGTAGGCCAGAAACAACGCACCCACGAAGAAGATCAGCGGCCCGTGCGAATCCGGGTGGCCCGCCTTCATGTCGTTGAACCAGGTGCCCAGGCCAAACACCGTGATGAACATGCCGATGGTGGCGATGATCGGCCATTTGCTCTGCGCCGGAACGTAGTAGTGCTCATGACTTGCCATTGCTGTTCTCCTTCCCTTAACGGGAGCCCTGGACGTCCTGCGCCGCAACGTGCGCGACCGGCGGGTGGCGAGCGGTGATGTCGAACAAGGTATAGGCCAGTGTCAGTTGCTTCACGCTGGCCGGCAGGTCGCGGTCGACGATGAAGCGCACCGGCATCTCGATGCGTTCGCCGGGCTGCAGCACCTGCTGGGTAAAGCAGAAGCACTCGGTCTTGTGAAAGTAGGCCGCGGCCTCGGCCGGGGTAATGCTGGGTATTGCCTGTGCACTCATCGGCCGGTCGGTCGGGTTGTGGGCAATGAAGATCATCTGGTTCACCGCCCCCGGGTTGACCTCCAGCTGGTCGGCAGTGGAGTAGAAGTCCCAGACCATGTCGCCGGCATTGGTCGACATGAACTGCACCCGCACCGCACGCGTCGGGTCGCTGACCTGGCTGCCTTCGTATTGGCCGCCGGTCTTGCCGTTGATACCGAAGGCTTTGCACATCACGTCGTAGATCGGCACCAGCGCGAAGCCGAAGGCGAACATCACCACCGTCAGCATCAGCAGGCGCGTTACCAGGCGTTTCAGCGACAGGCCGTTCATGGCAGGTTCCTATTTCACTTCCGGGGGTGTCTGGAAGGTGTGGTAGGGCGCAGGTGAGGGTATCGACCACTCAAGGCCCTCGGCGCCATCCCAGGGTTTGGCCGGTGCCGGCGCGCCACCGCGGATGCACTTGATGACAATGAACAGGAAGAAGATCTGCGTGGCACCAAACATGAACGCGCCGATCGACGACACCATGTTGAAATCGGCGAACTGCAGGTTGTAGTCGGGGATGCGCCGCGGCATGCCGGCCAAACCTACGAAGTGCATGGGGAAGAAGGCCATGTTCATGCCGATGAACGACAGCCAGAAATGCAGTTTGCCGAGGGTTTCGTCGTACATGTGGCCGGTCCATTTCGGCAGCCAGTAGTAGGCCGAGGCGAAGATGCCGAAAATTGCACCAGGCACCAGTACGTAGTGGAAATGCGCCACCACGAAGTAAGTGTCGTGGTACTGGAAGTCCGCCGGGGCGATCGCCAGCATCAGCCCGGAGAATCCGCCGATGGTGAACAGGATGACAAAGGCGATGGCGAACAGCATCGGCGTTTCGAAGGTGAGCGAACCTTCCCACATGGTGCTGACCCAGTTGAATACCTTCACCCCGGTGGGCACGGCAATCAGCATGGTGGCGTACATGAAGAACAACTCGCCGACCACCGGGATGCCTACCACGAACATATGGTGGGCCCAGACGATGAATGACAGGAAGGCGATGGCGCCGGTGGCGTACACCATCGAGGTGTAACCGAACAGCGGCTTGCGCGAGAACGCCGGGATGATCGAGCTGACCGCACCGAAGGCGGGCAGGATCATGATGTAAACCTCAGGGTGACCGAAGAACCAGAACACATGCTGGAACAGCACCGGATCACCGCCACCTGCGGCACTGAAAAAGCTGGTACCGAAGTGGATGTCCATCAGCATCATGGTTACCACGCCGGCCAGCACCGGCATCACCGCAATCAGCAGGAACGCGGTAATCAGCCAGGTCCAGACGAACAGCGGCATTTTCATCAGGGTCATGCCAGGGGCACGCAGGTTGAGGATGGTGGCAATCACGTTGATCGCCCCCATGATCGAGCTGATACCCATCAGGTGGATGGCGAAGATGAAGAAGGTGACGCTGGCTGGCGCATAGGTGGTGGAAAGCGGCGCGTAGAACGTCCAGCCAAAGTTCGGCCCTCCGCCCGGGCTGAACAAGGTCGATACCAGCAGCAGGAAGGCCGCCGGCAGCAGCCAGAAGCTGAAGTTGTTCATCCGTGGCAGTGCCATGTCAGGTGCGCCGATCATCAGCGGGATCATCCAGTTGGCCAGGCCGACGAAGGCCGGCATCACCGCGCCAAAAACCATGATCAGGCCATGCATGGTGGTCATCTGGTTGAAGAACGCCGGCTCCACGATCTGCAATCCCGGCTGGAACAGCTCGGCGCGGATCACCATGGCAAACGAGCCACCGAGCAGGAACATGATGAAACTGAACCACAGGTACATCGTGCCGATGTCTTTGTGGTTGGTGGTCAGTACCCAGCGCATCAGGCCCTTGGCCGGGCCGTGCGCATGGTCGTGGCCGTGGGCGTGGTCGTCGATCACTGCACTCATGTCCTGTCTCCTGCAATCCAATGATTGCCGCGAGTAACCCGGTTCACTTGGCTTCTGCCTGCTTCAGCGCCAGCACGTCCTTCGGCGTGACCATGTCGCCTTTGTTGTTGCCCCAGGCGTTGCGCTCGTAGGTGACCACAGCGGCGATGTCGACTTCCGACAACTGCTTGCCGAAAGCGGCCATGGCCGTGCCGGGCTTGCCATGGAAGACAATGCTCAAGTGGTCTTCCTTGGGCCCGGTGGCAATCTTCGAGCCTTTGAGCGCCGGGAACATTGGCGGCAGGCCCTGGCCTTCGGCCTGGTGACAGGCCACGCAGGTGGTGTGGTAGATCTTGTCGCCTCGTTCCACCAGCTCGTTCAGGGTCCATTCCTTGCTGGTCAGCTCCTTGAGCTTGGCGGCTTCAGCCTTGCGCTCGCCCAGCCAGGTCTCGTAATCGGCCTTGGACTTGACGTCGACCACCACCGGCATGAAGCCGTGGTCCTTGCCGCACAGCTCGGTGCACTGACCACGGTAGATGCCGGGCTTTTCGATACGGGTCCAGGCTTCGTTGACGAAGCCCGGGATGGCGTCGCGCTTGACCGCGAAGGCCGGCACCCACCAGGAGTGGATCACGTCGGCAGCGGTGACCAGAAAGCGCACTTTCGCGCCCACCGGCAGCACCAGCGGCTGGTCGACTTCCAGCAGGTAATGCTCATCCTTGGGTGTCTTGTTGTGGATCTGGTCGACGGGGGTAGCCAGGTTGCTGAAGAATTCGACGTCCTGGCCCAGGTACTTGTAATGCCATTTCCACTGGTACCCAGTGACCTGGATGTCGATGTCCGAATCACTGGCATCGTAGATGTCGATCAGCGTCTTGGTGGCCGGGATAGCCATGGCCACCAGGATCAGGAAGGGGACTACGGTCCAGAGGATTTCCACCCAGGTGTGCTCGTGGAAATGCGCAGCCTGCTGGCCAGTGGAGCGGCGGTGGATGACCATCGACCAGAACATCGCGCCAAACACCACGATGCCAATGATCACGCAGATCCAGAAGATGGTCATGTGCAGGTCGAAGACGGCGTTGGAAACTTCCGTCGCCCCTGGGTGCATGTTCACGGTCCAGGCGGCGTTCGCCTGACCAAAAACCGACCACAACAGGAGGCCCATCCAGACATGTGGATGTCGCATCATTGCGGGTTCCCCTTCTAATTCTTGTTGTCCCGGAGGCGTGGCCTGCGGCAAGAGGGAACGGCGGTCAAGACTGCCTGGCTTCGACGACCGAGCCCCTGCTAAAAGCAGTCGGGCCTCATCAACGAATCACGTTCAACGGGAGTATAGACAGCGACCAATGGCACGCAATGACGCCTGTGAAATGAACTTCACGAAATGGCTGAATGGCCTGAAAACCGCGTGCTTGACAGGGCATGGCGCAATAATGGCACAGCCATATGCCTGATAGCGCACACGTTTGCGTGGCTTATAACAAATACGTCTTAGGTATTCTGTATACCGAGCTAATTTAGTGTCTTCCGTTTGAAACGTAATGTCCCTGGAGTTGTCATGAACATCGCTGCTGTACGCGAGCAGGTAAGCCAAGCCCATCAACATGAAGGCCAGACCGGCCAATTGAAACAGCGTCTCGAGCTGCAACTGCCCCACCTGCACCCCTCGATCCAACTGCCTGAGCAGGACGCCCAGGGTACTTTGGCGCGCTTCGTCAGCGCCTACATCGATCAGGTTCCGGAACTGCTGGAGGCCGCCCACGAGGTCGCCCGCGAGGCCGGTATCGAAGCCCAGATCAAACCGGTACTGAAAATTGCCGAGGCCTACTTCCTGCAGCCACCCAGTGTGATGCAAGGGCATGTGGGCCTGGACTGCCTACTGGATGAGGCCTACCTGGCGCACCGCTTGGTGGAAGAGGTGAATGACTTGTACATCCGCCACTTCCAGCAGCCGTTGATCCCGGTCGATACCACGGTCGCCAACCTGATTGCCCACCAGTTGATTGGCGAAAGCTTTGCCAACCAGCTGGATGAAGTGGTGCACCACTCGGTCGACGAAATGCTCAATGACGAGAGCTTTGCGGTTGAATCGGTGGAGGCTTATCGAGAGAAGCTGAGCAGCCCGGCAACTGGCGAGGCCTGGAAGCGCTGGCCGTGCCTGTCGCGCCAGCTGGGTGTGGAGCTGGGTCAGCCGGCCTGATATACCTGTCACGGCGTAGGTGCATCGGTGGTTCGGCGCAGGCCGTCGTAGGAGCGGGTTTACCCGCGAAAGGGCCG
>AZIG01006296.1_pt1 | contig 80650 bp, 94 predicted proteins | sample 359071 | NCBI WGS metagenome assembly AZIG01 (sample SAMN02429714, study PRJNA222667) | marine sediment metagenome | biome: Sediment sample; isolation source: enrichment culture of sample MGS-AQ(UA) from oil contaminated terminal site... | place: Jordan: Aqaba | collected 2011-05-15 | depth 18 m m | reverse complement strand
TTCTGGAAGCCCTACAGGCCTCCGATACTCACGGCGTCCCCCCCCCCCGGAGAACTGGTGTCCCGGCAAGCCGGTGATCGTGCCGTCGCCGAAGACCGCTGCTGATGTTGAAAAGCGCGTTGGTGAAGGCTACGACACTGTGGAATGGTAATTCTCTACCAAGAAGCTGTAACCGTCACTGACCATTGAGTCGCCCCCCATCATATGTTCCAGGTAATGCGGTGGGGGGTTGCGTTTTCCCCCAGACAAAAGGGATGTGCCTGTCATGCTCCCTTCGATCCGTATCGATGTCGCCATCATCGGTGCCGGCACCGCCGGCCTCTACCTGCACCCCCGCTGGAAGCGCAAGGTGACGCTGAGCATCGTGTTCTCCGACCCGAACGAGGTCTCAGTAGGCGCGCGTCCGGGCGAACTGAACCAGGAGCGCATCTTCGGTCGGAAGCGCCTCCTGGTGCTGTCGCTGGTGGTCGCCGTGGTGGTGCTAGTGACCGGCATAGCCGCGATGATAAGCCACGGCCTGCAGCCCCAGGCCACGCTGGGCCTGTTGATGCTGATTCCCATTCTGACCCTGCTAGGCATCGAGTGGCTGCGCCTGCAGCACAGCCTCAGCTACCACTTCACCGGCGGTGCCGGCAGCGGTACCGTTTTCATCATCCTAACCGCGATTTTTATGCAACAGCTCGGCGTGATGCTGCTCGACTACCGAGTGATGCAGCTCCACGGCTACTTACGCCGCCACCTGAGCGGTCGAGCCCGATCAGGTTCGGGCTGATCTACAAGGGGTTGCCCTGTTCGTCATGGGCATGTTCTGGTGGCATCTGATCTGGTTCGGCAGCGGGCTGATCCGCTCGCTCGGCGCGGCCTACTGGGTGGGCTTCGGTATACTGGCGGTGGTTCAATTGGCGGCGCTGCTGAGCCTGCCCCGGGATCTGCTGCTGCGCCGCGAGGTCCGTATCGCCGGCGTCGACGGCTGAGTTGCGGACGGAAGGACGTTTGGACGATGAGCGAGGCCCGACACGGGCGAAGCCGATCCCGAGGAACTATGGTTGCACCGCAGCCTTGGCTACCCACCGCCAGGAGGTATCCATGACCATATCCCGCTGACTGCTCGGCCTGCTCCTGCTGCTTCCCGCCCGGGCGCTGGACGCCACCGCCGGTCTTAGCGCTGTTATAGATAACAGCTAACTGAAGCCAGATGATGCGCGTGTCATCACCCACACCAGGATCATTGGTGCTAAAGAGAGCGACTCGGTCAGCTTCGATGCCGCAAAGCTCAATGCATCAAGTGTGGGGAAATTCAGTATTCTACATCGATGCGACAGCACCTGCAATCCATAAACTCGTGGCCGAAGATTTACCGCAGGCGTGATAGACGTACCAGGGACCATCCCGCCTCTGACTCTGCCAATGCCAGACGCAGGCCGTCACACGGCAAGGTGGTAAGCAACGTAGAGGCCAAATCGCCAACCATCCAGTTCGCCGTGTTCGAGGCAATAACCCGCCCGTCCGCCGAGATCAGCACAGCCTCATGCTCCAGGCGCATCAGGCTGCGCACCAGCAGGCGCTCGACATTGTGCAGCGACAGGTCCAGCCCGGCGACGCCGATGAAGCGGCCTTGCACTTCGATCGGCATGGTGAAAGTCAGCACATACATGTTGGTGCCATACAGGTCCACGTATGGCCCTTCGACCACACTCTTGCCGGTTTTCATCGGCCGGCTGTACCAGGGCATTTCGGTGTAATCGTAATAGTTCTCGCGGCGCCGGTCGAAGTTCGGCCGTAATGGCAGGGTCTTACCGCCGTCGGCCAGGTACCACCACTCCAGGTGCATCTCGCGATCAGCCAGGCCGTTGGGCTCGACAATGATACCGCCACCGCAGCCAAAGGCGCCGGTGGTAAGCAATTGCTGGTCAATGGCCGGGCGCAGGGTCGCCAGGTCTTTCGCGCAGGGCTGACGACCCTCAGCCAACACCCGCTGCCATAACGCTCGGGTTTCTTCCGCCAGCTGGCGGACTTGACTAAAGATGGTCCCCAGGGTGTGGTCCAGCTGCTGGGCACAGGCTGACAGCGGGTCGTTGTCGCTCAGGGCAAACATGGCATTACCTCACGCAGGTACAGCTTTGTTGTTATGGGCGTCTCAGTCCTGGCTGCCGGCCAGCAGCTCCAGGCGCAGGCCGATCAGGCGCTTGATACCACGGCTGACATGGGCTTCGGCCAGCGCACCGGCCAGCACCGCATCACCGGCGACCAGCGCTTCGAGAATTGCTCGGTGCTCGTGCTCGACCACCGTCACGTCACCGCCACCGGCGGCCTCCATCCACAGCAGCTCGCCAATTTCTGACTGCAGGCGCATCTCGGCGCTGGTCAGACGCAGCGACTGGGCGGCGGCGGCCACTTCGATATGAAAGCGTGCATCGGCGCGGTGCCGGGCCAGACGAGAACTGGCCTGGCTGAGGGTGTCGATATGCTGGGCGATGCGTGCCTGCTGCTCCGGCGAGCTGCGCCTGGCAGCCAGGCGCGCCGCGGTACCGGAAATGGCGGTCTGTTCATCGCCCAGGTCGCGCAGGTCGGGGCCGCTCATGTCGCACAAGCGTTGCAGCAACAACGCTTCGGGCAGCTCCACTGGGGCGCAGACAAAGCTACCACCATTGCGCCCACGGCGGGTCTCGATCAAGCCACGTTGGCGCAGCACTACCAGCGCTTCACGCAGCGTCACGGTGGCGACGCCCAATTGCAGGGCCAGTTCCGATTCACTGGGCAGCTGCTGCCCTTCGGCGAACATCCCGAGCTCGATCGCCTCCACCAGGCGGCGCGCCACTTCATCGGTCCGCCCTTCCTGGCGCAACCGGATGAAGGCGGTGTTACGAGCACTATTCAGGGCAGTCATTGCCTCTCCCTATCGAGCATTATCAGGCTTGGCGCGGGCCCGGCTAAAAGGTTCGGTTACGCAGTTTATAGCGAACGGGCCAGGCTACGATACCGATTGACGGGGCATTCTAGCGCCTGGAAGTAGATATTCGCAGCAGTTGGCAAAATAAAAATATTAAGATATGGTTTCATAGGTTTAGATTTCTACCAATAAGACCGACCAAGGAATCCGCCATGCAAACCAAACTCCTGATCAACGGCCAGTTGGTCGACGGGCAAAGCAGCCCGTATGCCGTGTATAACCCGTCCGAAGGCACGGTGCTGGTGAATATCGCCGAAGCCAGCGCTGCCCAGGTGGATGACGCCGTGCAGGCCGCCGACCAGGCTTTCTCCGGCTGGTCGCAGACCGCGCCCAAGGATCGTGCCCGGTTGCTGCTCAAGCTGGCCGACCGTATCGAAGCCGAAGCCACTACCCTCGCCCACCTGGAGTCGCTGAACTGTGGCAAGCCTTACCAGGCCGCGCTCAACGACGAAATCCCGGCCGTTGCCGATGTGTTCCGCTTCTTTGCCGGTGCCAGCCGTTGCCTGTCGGGCTCGGCAGGTGGTGAGTACCTACCCGGCCACACCTCGATGATCCGCCGTGACCCACTGGGCGTGGTGGCCTCCATCGCGCCGTGGAACTACCCTTTGATGATGGTCGCCTGGAAGCTCGCTCCGGCCCTCGCCGCCGGGAATTGCGTGGTGCTCAAGCCCTCCGAGCAAACCCCGCTCACGGCGCTGGCGTTGGGCGAGATCATGGCCGAGCTGTTCCCAGCCGGCGTGGTCAACATCCTCTTCGGCCGCGGCCCTGGCGTCGGCGAGCCGTTGGTCAACCACCCCAAGGTACGCCTGGTGTCGCTGACAGGTTCCGTGGCCACCGGTGCGCGGATCATCGCCAGCACCGCCAGCAGCGTGAAGCGCACCCACATGGAGCTGGGTGGCAAGGCGCCGGTACTGATTTTCGACGACGCCGACATCGACGCGGCGGTCGAGGGCATTCGCGCCTTCGGCTTCTACAACGCCGGCCAGGATTGCACCGCGGCCTGCCGCCTGTATGTTCAGCAGGGAGTTTACGAGCAATTCGTCAGCAAGCTGGGCGCAGCCGTGGCCAGCCTGCGCATGGGCCTGCAGGACGACCCTGAGACCGAGCTTGGCCCGGTGATCACCCGCGAACACCTTGAGCGCGTCGAAGGTTTCGTCGAACGCGCCAAGGCCCAGCCGCACATCCGCCTGATCACCGGCGGCCAGCGTGGTGCAGGCGACGGTTTCTTCTTCCAGCCAACGGTGCTGGCCGATGCCCGCCAGGACGACGAGATCGTCCAGCGCGAAGTGTTTGGCCCGGTGGTCAGCATCACCCCGTTTGCCGACGAAGCCCAGGCCCTGGCCTACGCCAACGACTCCGACTATGGTCTGGCCTCCTCGGTGTGGACCCGCAACGTCGGCCGCGCCAACCGCCTGGCTGCACGCCTGCAGTACGGCTGCACCTGGGTCAACACGCACTTCATGCTGGTCAGCGAAATGCCCCACGGCGGCATGAAGCAGTCGGGCTATGGCAAGGACATGTCCATGTATGGCCTGGAAGACTACACCTGCGTGCGCCACGTGATGTTCAAGCACTGATTGTCCACGCTGGTCATGAAACATATAAAATCATAGGCAATATGGCATGGGTTCTGCTTTCACCTATGCCCGAGCCTGAAAACAGCCATCAACGTTACCTTCCGGCCAACGCCGGGGGTTCGGGCTTACGAGGTGTGTCAACATGCTTATCACCGGCATCAAAAGCCGCCCGGTCTATGACCAGTTGCACCCCATGGCAGGAGGCCTGCGCCACCTGATCGCGGGCCAGGGCAGCGGCGGCGCGGCCATGCTGCGCCTGATCGCGGACATGTCCCCTGCACAGCGCGCGCGCAGCACCCTGCTCTACTCCACCGAGTCATTCTCAGGGTACGACCACCTGCTGGACCTGCAAGCCGCAGAGGCGGCCGAGCTGGAGGTGTTCCCCAACAACCAGGCGCTGATCGTCGCACTGCGTGAACGCCTTGGCCAGGCCCACATGGGCACGCGGCTGTACCTCAGCGGCTCGGAAAGTTTCATCGGCACCGCCATGCAGGCTGCCAACGCCGTCGACCTGAACCGCGACGAAGTGCTGCGCGAGCACAGCGGCACCTTGGTTCGTCGCGTCTGGTGCGCACACTGCGATACCTACACCGAAAACGTCACTCAGCGCGTGTTCCGCTGCCCCGGTTGCCAGCTCGACCTGGTGGTGCGCGACCACTATTCCCGCCGCCTGGCCGCCTTCCAGGGCATCAAGGCCGATGGCGAAGTCCCAGGCGAACTGCCAGCAGCCGAGGAGCTCGACACATGAATACCCATAATGGCACCCTCAGCGTGCGCGTCGCCCGCATTGAAGCGCTGACGCCGGAAATCACCCGCTTCACCCTGGTCGACCCGGCCGGAAAACACCTGCCGGCGTTTTCCGGGGGCAGCCATGTGGTGGTGGTTCTCGAAGACGGCGACAAGACGCACCGCAATGCCTACTCGCTGATGAGCTCCCCCTACGACTCCAGCACCTACCAGATCGCTGTGCGCCGGGTCAGTGATGGCCGTGGTGGCTCGCGTTACCTGCATGACAACGTCCGCGAGGGCGACCTGTTGCAAGTCCTACAGCCGGCCAACCTGTTCCCACTGGCCAAGCATGCCCGCCAGCACGTGTTCATCGCCGGTGGCGTGGGCATCACCCCGGTGTATTCACAGCTGGAAGAATTGCAGCTCAAGCAAACCACCTTCGAGCTGCACCTGGCCGTACGCGGCCCCGAGCACACCGCCCTGGGCCTGGAACTGCAGGCACGCTACGGCGAGCGCGTGCACCTCTACGTGCAAGGCGTCGATGCGCGCATGGACATCCGCAGTGTTCTCGCTAATCGCCCGCTGGGCAGCCACGTGTATGTCTGCGGCCCTGACAGCATGATCAATGACACCCTCGACAGCGCCCATGCCCTGGGCTGGACCGATAGCCACATCCACTACGAACGCTTCGTCGAGCAGGGCTCCAGCGGCCAGCCGTTCAGCGTCACCCTGGCACGCCAGGGGGTAACCCTCGAGGTACCGGCCGAGCAGTCGCTGCTCGAAGCCGCCGAACAGGCCGGCTACAAGGTGCCGTACCTGTGCCGCGGCGGTGCTTGCGGCTACTGCGAGACCGAAGTACTAGACCTCGATGGCGAACTCGACCATCGCGATGATTGGCTCAGCGAGGAAGACAAGCTGAGCAAGCGCAAATTCATGCCCTGCGTATCCCGCGCCAACTGCAGCCGCCTGGTCGTAGACCTCTGAAACAGGAAAACAACAACATGACCGTCTTCAAGCCGATCGAGACCTACGCCGACGCCGGCAAGGGCCACACCTACAGCAACAGCCGCGAGGCTATATTGCGCCTGCCCTTCCCCTACCCAGAAGACCAGTACATGTACTCGATGAACGTCGAGCCGCACGTGCCCTTCGGCAATGGCGCGCTGCGCGGGCAATTCGACATCGACGAACACTACATTTCCGAGTGCCACCACCGGGCGCGCACCCTCGACAGCCAGCCGGGCATCCATTACGCCGCCCTGCCGCACATGATGGAAGCCCAGTGGGACCTGCTGGAGCTGCTGATGGAGTCGTACTCGCGCGACTACCCCGAGCACTTCACCCTGGAGAAAAAAGGCAGCCAGTGGCACTGGATCAACCGCCCACTACAAATCGACCAAACCTTCACCTTTGGTGACACCAGCACCTTGCCGATGGACCCGATGGAATACATCACCCGTCAGGCCCAGGGCGAATTCATCCTGCTCGAGGAACGTGACGACACGTTGGTGATGGGCGCCGGCATGGCTACCCAGCGCGCCGACTATTCACTGCGCTTCAACCTCGGCATGAGCTTCATGGAGTTCCACGGCCCGGTACCCAAACTGCATGAGATGGGCATTCTGCAACGCGCCCTGAAATTCCTCCTGCGCCTGCGCCCGGGCCACCCGGTGCGCCGAACCAACTGGTCGATCACCGTCAACCCACGCCTGGAAACCTCCGCCGAAACCCTGCCCGACTGGGCCCCGGAACGGACCATCGTCACCGCCGAAAACGCTGGCGAGCTGGTCAACCTGCGCATCGAACTGCAGCCTCTGCACCGCCTGCCGCGCAGCAACGCTGTGCTGTTCCCGGTGCGCACCTACCTGGTCAGCCTGCAAGAGCTGGCCGAATTCGCGCCGCAGTGGGCTAAGCGTATGCACCGAGTGATCCGCGACCTGGACCAGGAGCTGGTCGATTACAAGGGCTTCACCCGCTACCGCGACGCCATGGTCAGTTGGCTGTCGCAGTACGACGACAGCACCCCGGTCGACGAAAGCCAGCAGTAACCCATACCCTGCGCGCGCCGACGTCCGGCGCGCGTCTCCCCAACGCTGTGCACGACAATCAGGGGTCACCCCAATGAAAACAATAAAACACTGCTTGCCCGAGAGCTGGAGCCTGGTGTTCTCCGCCGCCGCGTCTGCCTATGGCGTCGGCCTGCTCGGGCTGTGGGCCTTGCCGTTCCTGATCAGCGCCATCATTCAAGACTTGCAACTCAACGAAGCCCAAGCCGGGCTGCTGATGTCAGCCGAATTCGGCTTCACCATGCTCGCCTCGCTGTTGGTCGCCCCCTTCATGGGCCGCGCACCACGGCGCACCTTGGCGCTTGTCGGCACCGTGCTGGCGATTGCCGCCAACCTGCTCAGCGCCAACGTCGACGGCATCTACGCACTCGCCGCAGTACGTTGTGTCGCCGGTATCGGTGCTGGCCTGGCGCTGGCTTGTGGCAACGCCGCCGTATCCAGTGCCAAGCATCCGGACCGGGTCGCCGGGCACATGAACGTGCTGTCGGTGCTGCTGATGATCGTGGTGATGCTGGGCTATGCCAAGGTCATGGCTGCGTATGGCCTGCACGGTTTGTATTACGCAATGGCGGCGACCATGGCGGTGATGCTGCTGGCCAACCCGGCGATGGTGCAGCGCGCACCGGTTGCCGAGCCTTCACCGCAGGTGCCAACCGGCAGACACGCGCCAAGCAACATCCTGCTAAGCCTGCCGGCCATCTGCATGATGCTGGCGATGTTCGTGTTCCAGGCCCGCGATACCATGGGCTGGGCCTTTGTCGAACGGATCGGCACCATGGTCGGCTACAGCGGCGATGAACTGGGTGTGCTGCTGTCGTTCCAGTCGTTCGTCGGCTTGATCGGGCCGCTGATCGCGGCAATGGTCGGCAAGCGTTTCGGCATGAGCACGCCGGTGATCCTGGCGATTCTGCTGACCGGTGCGACCAGCCTCAGCTATGTACTGGGCGAGCATTCCAAGACCCTGTACACCGCCGGGGTGATGACCATCTGTATCACCTACTTCTACGCCCTCAGCTACCTGACCGGCCTAGCCGCTGCCCTGGACCGCGAAGGCCGGGTGGTGGCTGCTGCGGGTAGCTTCCTAAGCCTGGGGTTGGCGGTGGGCCCGGCAATTTCGGGCGGGTTGATCTCGTTGGGAGGTTTTACCCTGGCCGCGTGGGGCATCGCCGTCACTGTGGTACTCACCCTGCTGCTAGTCGCTGTACCCCTGGCGAGCATCCGCCGTCATCACGGCTCACTGTCAGCGGACTCCGTTAACCCGGCAACTGTCGCTGGCTCCACAGTGAGCTGAATGACCGCAGCTGCGGGAGGGAGGTACGGCGTGCCTCCCTTGCGCGAACGAATAGAGAGGAATGTTTATGGCATGCCAAATTGGAAATGAAGCAAAACGCTGGTCAATTCTTTCAAGCGTCCTTATAAGCGTGCTAGCAAACCGTGCGCTAGCGTTTTAATATCCCTGAAGTCGATTTTCATTATAGCCCATCCAACTCAACGTTGGCACATTCGTGAAAGGTCAACGTCTAACATTACAAATTTTCACTGCAATCATCCATTTTACCTATGGCAGAATGCTAAGTCCTAGCCCACCTTGAGCCAAGATTGCTTTACCAAAAGTACTTAGCCGGGACCTGCTTGGCCAATTCCAACTATAGTACAAGTCGACAGCATTGACTCGCATTTGTTTCGCACCGTCTGGATATCGATTAATATTCCGACCATACTTTCTATGCCGCGCTGGGACCGGCGCTTGGATAAATTAACTTTCCATAGCCTTCCCAATCAATAAAATTTGACATAAGAAATAATCGGTCTTCATCCTCAGCCAAGGAAACTCCGAACAAGTTACTCAGCAATCCGCAATAAACGGCTTGCTGACACACCAGACTCAGGGCGGTCTCAGTGACCAAGTGCAACACCCGAGGTAAGGTGCTGCATGACTACTCACTACACCCACTTGACCATCGAAGAGCGCGTAACGCTAATGATCATGCGTATGCAAGGCGCCTCGCTGCGAGCCATCGCCCAAGTTCTTGGGCGCCAACCCAGCACGCTGAGTCGAGAGGTGCGGCGCCAGTCGCAGCCTGGGCACTATGACGCCAGCACTGCCGGTGCTCAAGCCCGTGCCCTCAGACACGTCCCGAGGCGCAGCAAGCTTCTTGCCCCTGGTTCTGAACTGTTCCAGGTCGTACACAGCATGTTAGCCAAGGGCTGGTCTCCTCAGCAAATTGCCGCCAGACTCAAGGACTACTGGCCTGATAATCCTGAGCGGCATGTGAGTCACGAAACGATCTACCTGACAATCTATGCATACCCACGCGGCGAGCTTAAGCGTCAACTCATTGGTTACCTGCGCCAGGGCGGCAGCAAGCGGCGTACTCGCAGCACTGCGCCAGCTCGGCGCGAGCGCTATCCAGCTGAACAGAATATTCGCTACCGGCCTGAAGAGGTCGAAGGTCGACAAGTGCCAGGTCATTGGGAAAGCGACCTGATCATGGGCGCGAACAATCGCTCGGCAGTAGCGACGATGGTCGAGCGCACGAGCCGTTTCGTGATCCTGGCCAAGTTGGATGCGCCCACCGCAGACGCCGCGCTAGAGGGGATGACGCGAGAACTTTCGCGGATGGCACCGGCGCTGCTGAAAACCATGACCCATGACCAAGGCAGCGAGATGGCCAAGCATCAAGAGCTGACAGCTCGTACGGGAATGAAGATCTACTTCGCTGACCCGCACAGCCCTTGGCAAAGAGGCAGCAACGAGAACACGAACGGCCTGCTCCGGCAGTACTTACCCAAGGGCACCGATTTGTCGCTGGTTAGCCAGGAGCGGCTGGACGAGATTGCCGACTTGCTCAACACCCGACCTCGTCAGACATTGGGCTGGAAATTCCCTGTTGAAGTGTTGACGGATCATCTGCAACTGCTGGCAACCAATCGGCTCAACATTATCAACTGACTGTTGCACTTGGAACCTGAGGCCGCCCTTTCGAACCACCTTGCGCGGTTACGGCTTTGGCCGCTGGGAAGCGTTCAATCTCATCCGGGAAGTCGCTTCGATACCCTACTTTAAGCAATAAGCGGCACTAGCATCAAGGCTTCATGCCACTTCTTGGCGGGACGCTACCACCGGTTAAGCGTATTCTTCCTTGAACAGCTTCGACAGGCCGCTGCCACTGACTGACTTGGACGCAAGCAAGGTGCCCTTGATTTCCTGCTCGCCATAGTCCGAGGTGATCAATTGACGCTGGGCCGCTGGGCTTAGGCTGACTTTGTGGTAAGTGACCTTAACCTCCCTATCGTCCTCGGCAAGGTTAAACCCGTCGAACACGATTTGGACGTTGATGCCACTGTTTACTAGGCCTTCCAGGCGCGTGGTCGCTTTCGAGGCGTAGGTGACCTCTGCGGCGGCACCATCCTCGAAACCAGCACCCTCATCGAATTCGATCGAGCCCCCAGAAACACGGTACAGGCCCTCATCAAGCGGCTCGCCAGCAATGGTAATGGAGGTCACGGAAGCGATAACTCCAGGCACAACGACACTCTTACCGAGATATGCCTTTCCAGTCCAGACCTTGGAAGCCATTGCAGCATCTTTGGTCAAGGTTCCGAACAAGGCCAGGCGCATAAGCTCAGGGTTAAAATCCTTGGCGTTGATCGTCAGCTCGCCAGTGTTTTTAATGACCTTGCTTTTCGCGGTGGACAGCGTTCCGTACGTGGTGTCCTGCATCTCAACCTTGTCACTTGTCAGCGCCAAAACAGCAGAAGATGAGTGAGCAACTGCGGTAAAGCCGCCTGTAGGTTCATCATTATCATCCAAAATAGCAACTAGTATGGCACCGTTGCCGATCCAACCGATGCTAGTATCCTTTACGTTTACAGACATTTAATCACCTTTATTCTTGTTTTTATCAGATTTCGTTCAGTCAAAACTAACAAAATGAGTCCATGAAAGCTGCCAAGCGCTAAAATTATTTCCCTTAAACCCGGACAATAGCTCTTCGAAGGACTGGATCTTTGGCAAATTTGGGTTGCTACCAGAGTTACCACGGTACTTCTTCAACAGCTTAGAAATCTCAACCCCCATATTCATCGCCTGCCTGGAGACCCCCTTAGTATCCTGGTCGGAACGAGAAATGATAAAAGCCCCAAACACTGCATCGCAAACCAGTGCTGGCTTTTCGCTGACGATTGGCCCGCCACCACACGCCAGAAGCACATAACACTGCTTGCCATCCAGCGTAATATTCTTAAGGGTATCCTCAACAACAGTGCCAGAGAATAGATCAACCTTTGGCTTTGATGGCAAAGATTCGATGAGGGCTTTGTAGTCTTCGAGGGTTTGGGTAATGGACATAGTGTTTTTGTTTAATTATAACACTGGCGATGTGGTGGCAAGGGCGTTTTCAATATTCTGGAGCAGGATATTTTGGTACTCCTCAAGCCATTGTTTCGGTAGGCCGGATTTGTCTGGGAGGTATCGGCGCTGCTTTACGGTAATGCCGTACTGATGATTGTCCGCATATACCAAGTTGCTTGCCATCTCCAGGTTTGTGCCTCGGACGTTGTGTTTAACGCTGTTGCGCAGCCTGCCGGTGTCAAGGAGCGGCTGGCCTTGGCGGTGTGTAATGGGAGCCCAGGGCCTGCCGTATGGATCGATGCCGCGCTGAAAGCAGATTTTGACTTTTGCGATCCACCTTACGCCGATTTGGTTCAGGCCTTTTCTGACGTGGGGGTTGCTGGGGCCGAGCTGGCGGACTTTGCGGACGAGCTCCTCCAGGCCCCTGGTGTCGACTTCAAGCGTTATGGGTTGGCTGCCGGATGTGATCATGACCTGACGAGCCTTACGTTGTGGAACCCGGACTTGCGGCTTTCCTGCGTAGATGTGCGCAGACGGTTACGGCCACTGGCAAGGCCTTCGAACCAGCGCATTGCATCCTCAAACCTTCGGCGCTGCTCGTCAGTGGGGTTCTCGTTCTATAGGTAGTATCTGCCGATATCGAGCACAAAGCCTTTGATGTCCTCAATGCCCCCGGCATCGGTTACTGGGGCATCAAGACCCCCAGCACGGATGTAGCTGTCCGCCAGGCGAGATGCTTTTTCAAGAGCTCGGACGATCCTGGCTTCGCCTTCGTCATGAGGGATTTGATCGTTACGAAATTCTGAGATGTATTCTTCATAGGTTGCGTACATAGTTTTTCTTAGCCAAAGTTTTACTGTCATGACCTCGCCCCTTTGATCCTTACCCTCAACGGGTCATTTCCTTTTTAAAAAGAAAGATACCGTTGCGGGTGTAAAGCTGAAGATCTTTTGGTTAAGAGAAACGCTTTTAGGAAGGTAATAAGACTTGCAACTGATTCAGTGGGATAACATGCGTGGAGTCTTGATCGACGAACCCATCCAGCGGCATACCTTTTTTCCACATCCTGTGCCGGCTCTGCCCTAGCACCTTCACCTGGTCTTCTTCATCCAGCCCCATCAAAAAATCATCAAAGCTGTCCGGAACAGGCTCGTCGTCTTCGCCAAACATCGCAATCATGGTCGTGCGACAGCCAGGGTGAAATGGCGGTACCTTTTTCTTCGGGTCGTTGACTCTGAATTTCTTCCCATTGAGCGAAGCGCAAGTCAAAGTCGTGCGCGTGTCGAGAATCGCGCTGAGCTGGTACTGCTCCACCCCAGCCCCTTCAAACCCCAGCATGTCAGCATTGGCCGTAACGTGCGCAGACGCCGTACGCACAAGGATCTCGATGTTCCGCCGCGAAGCGTTGAAAGGATTGATCGGATCCGACACCACGGCATCGACGATTTTGCTTACCGGCAACCCATTAACCACACCCAACCTCACAACCCTTTTCACGGCATTTTGCGTAGCCAAGCTCTGCTCGCTCACCCACTCCCGCAACAATTTGCCATCGAACGGGTCGGATTCGATAAAGCTGCGGATAAAGTCCTCACTGGTTTGAGCACTGCCAAAATCGACCTCCAAGGCCTCGGAATTCCAATTAGCCTGGGCCTTGTATAGCTCCGTCAGCTCGTCGACAAGGTCTCGCTCCATAGCGCTGTACTGGTCGCCAATAGCTCTGTCGATCCTCTTAAGCTTAGCCCCAACCCTGACAGCACTGAGTATTGCGCCCCGTTGTATGTCAGCCAGCAGCTCCTCCGCTACCTGGGCGCGCAGTTGGTATAGCTGGGCGACGGCACCTCTGGCGATACGGGTGTACTGTCCCCGGAGCTGGATCTGCCGAGCGATTGCTTTTTTCGGGCTGATTTTCGCCATTAGGCCACCCACAATTCAGCTTCGGCCCGCCGTCTTTTAACCAGCCCAGGAAGCCGTACACCCTTGGCATACACCCAACGCATCAGTTGCCCAGGCACAGCCGCAAAGTCACCGCGATTGATCACTCGCCGCAGTGTCGATATCTCAAAATTGCCACCCCCGGCGTTGAACACAAAGTCGATCAGCGCGGCCAGCTGATTCGCGCTGAGCTTGACATTTACCAGCCTCAACACTGCACCTGCAGCCTTTTCCAAATCCGCCCTCAACAGCGCCTTCGCCTGCTCCAAGGTAATGGCTGGGAACTGACCTAGTGGCGCCCAAGCCTGGCGCGAAAGCAGATGCCCGTAGCCTATCGTCGGCAACCCTACAGGATCGTGGTAAGGCTCGATCAATGCGGTGGAGCTATCCGGATCGTGCAGCCCATCGAACTCCGGACGGCTCACGAGCCTAGCCGCTATCTCAATCGCCTGCTCGACTACCGAAGCGGTCATCACTTGGACTTCCAGCGCTGCAGAACACGACCACCGAACCAGAAGCTGATGACTGCGGCCAACATGGCCTCGTCAAACTCCGTCCAGCTCCCCTTCATCGCTTCGAATCCAGGCAGCCCTGCACCTTCCAGCGCATGAAAAACCGCGACCTTGTAACCCATGTAAAACGCGACCAAAGCATATGTAATCAGGGGTCGACACATTCGAATAACAAAGTCGACATGCACCCCGATCAGCGCAACATACGCCCTGACCCACGCCGGTAACGTCCCACCGCCGACGGAGGAAATCAGCTTGTCTGCGTAGCTCTCCTGCGGTTTGTGCACAGCAACAGCTTCGGCGATATCGGCCTTGGCATTAATCTCTTCCAAGCGCCACATGTGCTCAGCCGCCGATGAGTCCATGCGCAGTTTCATCAGCTCGATTTCCTGCTGATGATCCTGCTTAGCCTGGAAGTAATCAAACAGTTTTGGAACAAACGGCCCCAAAAACCCAAATAGCGCGGAAATCATCGCAATCATTTTGATGCGCCTTTGACAATGAGGGCATCAATCCGAGCGCTAATTTTGTCTAGCTTGTCTTCAATTCGCTTCGAATCTTCTTTACGCTCAATCTGGTACGACTGAATCTGCGCGCTGAGAACATCGACACGCTGATCAGTGAGCTCGATTTTTTTGTCCAAACTAGAATATGCAAGCACCCCGCTTACAACCATCGACAAAATGGGAATCAGGGCGTAAAGGGACACAACGAGATTGCTGGCGTTCGTTGTCGCCGGAGGGTTTGCTGACATTTTATTATTCTTATTATTAGCCAGAAGAGCCTAGCAGCTCTTTATTATTATATTAACACAGCAGACATCACCTTGCAGGCTTACTCATAACTCTTTTATGTAATTCCTGAAGTTCCTCACATTCATTCCGACTGGATTCATTCAGTAGCTCAAACAGCTCGTTATGCCCCATCCAGTAACCAGCGTGATCTACCCCGTTTTGGAGCTGTACAAGCTGCTGATGGGTCAGCTTGGCCGACCAGGCCCTGAAACTCATCTCAATCTTTTCTCGCTTCTCATGGCAATCTGGGCAAAGAGCTCGCAAAGCACTTAGCGGATATTCCCAAGGATGGAACCCATTGCTCATCCGGGCGTAATAGCAGTGATGTGCCTCAAGCCTTCCCCCTGCTCCGCAGTCTTGGCATTTCCGCTTCGCAACTTCCTTGACCAGCTCTGCCTTCCGCTTCCAGCGCGGATCACGCAGCAACTGCGAGTACGATGATCGTGGTGGAGGTGTGAAGTCATAGTCCTCTATCGGGTAAATACCTAGATTCCAGCTATGCCCCATCTCGTAGTAAAAGCCAAAGCTTTCAAAGATATCGTCAAATTCTGTAGTGTCACATCCAAAATTGAGCATGTGATGCACGCTGCTACCGTCAAAGACAAAAACGTACACAGCATCGTTCAGCCAGGTTTCACCTCGCTTCTGCCAATCCTCTGGAGAGATTAAGAACGCATCGCCCAGAAGCTCCTCACGCACCAGCCAATCTTCAAAAGCCAGCAGCAGACGGCGCAGATTCTCTTTCATTACGACTCCGGCAGGAATGAATAGCCTCGGCATGATAGCGATCCTTCGCGATCAGACAAATCTAGTGCTGGCAATAAACCATGGACACTAACCGCTTCTAAAGCATTGATTTATATACATATTTTCTAAAGAAAGAAAGCTGGCTTTAATTTTTTTCTATGTAAATCAATGGGTTATTCGACTTAAACCGAAGACTATTCACCGCAAAAATATGATGCTAGAGTGCCATCACCTGGTGCTGCTATAGCGCCACCACCCATTGCAAGGAGACTCAATATGAGCGTTGTGATCTATCGTGCCAAATGCCTGGATTGCAAACACGAGTGGACGTCCAAGACAGGTAGCGGCACCCCGAACGCCTGCCCTAAATCAGCCTGCCGTAGCAAGCGCATCACCATCAGCCCTATCGGTTAAGGTGTAGCTATGCAAGATCAGGACGATCAGCTTCCACCTCAGGAATTCTTCAGGGAGTTCGACCTGAAGGGCGCCTGGAATGAAGTCAAAGACGAGTTTCAGAACGGAACCGTGAAGACCAAAGCGACCTCCAGCGCCAAGCTGATTGGCAAATCGCTGTGGAACGCAGGCCTGAACATTGCCCGTAACCTCCCCGAACATCTTGAAAAAGCGAAAGCTGGCATCGAGAAGCAAAACGAGGAGCGGGAAAAGAAAAAGCTCAGCTACGAGCGAAAGTCGAATGGTGAACTTTACGACATCGCCAAAAATGGAAGTGATGACGTGGAGCGTCGAATTGCCTACGACATCCTGAAAGTCAGAAAAGCCGAGCACGACGCAAACAAAGCGCAGTAGCCCAGCCCAGCTCAGGGAGTCGGCCTACGACTCCCCCCTACCCCGCTAAACAGATCAGTCGTCACCTTTCCGTGGTCGACCCCGCCGTTTCGAGACTTCTGTTGCAGAAATCTCCGGGCAACCAGAATCCACAACAGCCATTGCGGCTTCCCCGCTTACACTGCCCCCAGCAAGCCCATACCCCAGCCCCAACCAATGCGCTTCCGCACGCGAGCCAGCGTCGACAATCACCCGATGATCCCCAAGCTGTAGGCAGTTGGTAGCTATTTCACGCTTCATTTTTGCTCCCAAACCAAGCGTTCCACGTGGAACATTTTTTATCAGTTACTAACGAAAAGCCCGATCAGTGACCGGGCCCCAGTGCTATCAGTGGCCGCCAAGGCGAAGGGCTCGCTCTGGGCTGACGGTTTTCAGGCCGCACAGGGTCTCAAATTTCCACTGGGTGGACTCGGTGCGCGGCTCGTACCAGCGCAGCATGCGAAGGGAAATGCCAGTCCTCGGATCAGACATCTGGGCGAAATTCACACCTGCGGCGTCCTCTGGCACCTCCAGATTCCTGAAGGCGATCAAGAAAGCGGATTTGGTGAAGGCCAGATCCACCGGGTGGTCGCCAACGACAGTTACAGCAGTACCAGCCGCGATACCATCTACAACTGCTGGGTAAACAGGGACGACAGAGCCGGTAGTGTCGGCGGTAACAACAAAGGTCTGGTGGCTACCGGCAATTGTAAGCACGTCGCCTTTTACAAAAGCGGCCCCGTCGACCCCGGCCAGCGACAGAGCAGTTGCACCAACCAGGGCCTCTGCAGCCAGGGTCATACCAGCATTGGCAGACGCAGAGCCAGCAACGTGATACGGGGCTTGCACGTCGCTGTACAAATCAAAGCCGTATTTGCGTCCGATCAGGCCTTGGCTGACTACGTTTGCGTCACCAGTCTCATTGATTTTCGAGAATTCCAGCAACAGGTCAGCTTCGGTGTCGGAAGTCAGCACGATGTTGCGGCCATTCAGGATTTTGCGGTTTTGCATTTCCTTGCGGGCAGCGATCAGGTCGGTCTTGTCGCGGCCAGCGGTGGACGCAGGATTGCCGGAGATATATGGAATATCTTTGTACAGACTGAACAGATTTTTGTTTACCGTGCGCGCCAGAGCATCAACAGCGGCCTCGGCGGCAGATGGCAACGACAAGGAGTTTGCGTGGGCCAGGAACTCCACATCCTTCATCGCGAACTGCTTGTACAAGTGGCGATCCAGCTTTACATCGACCTTGCCAGCGGTGATGTCCTCGGACTGCGATCCTGCCGAGTCGGTCGGGTGATCATCAGCGTCGGAAAATTCAATCGGCTTGGCGATGCGGATAGTGTCGCCGTGGCTTTTTGCTTCATCGGCTGTGTCGACGCTAACAAGCTGGGGCATTGTCAGCTGGCCGTACAGACGGTCAATAGCCAGCGGCAAAATCACCTCGGTCATCAAGGCTTCGGTGTCGTTGCCGTGACGAACAAGGGCCACGATGGGGGGAAATGCAGTCATTTCTTCACCTGTTTTTATTTTTATTGGTGATTAATTTTGAGTGTTTTTGTCTCTACATCAGCCCACAGGGCACGATGTTTCCCGGCACAGCCAGGTAGGGCCCGTAAGCCCCGGAAAAAATCAGTTAATTACGATCTCTCCAGAAGCCCGTTTTGCGAGCAAAGCCTTTCTTTCATCGGCGCTGGCAGCGATTAAGGTGCGTTGCCATTCCGCTGTGGTGACCGTTTTGCCGTTTCCGTTGACGCCACGGGCGCCAGATCCAGGCATTTGCTTAAAATAGTGGGGCTTTGTAGCGACCAGTCCAGACACCCACTCCTCTGGGGTCAGCGGTCTGCCGGTTTTGCCGAAGACAACGTTACCGCTGCTGTCGCGTGCCACGAGCTCACCATCGTCGTTAAGCTGCCATGTGCTGCCGGCAACAGACATCAGATCGTCCAGCGCGGACGGGTGGAAAAATTCGTTTTTGAGCGCAACCTGGCCAATGGTTTGCTTGATTTGGAACTGCTTTAGCTTGCCTTTTTCCCCGTCCACAGCCTTACGGAGCTCTTCTTTTTCGCTCTGCTCTGCCGCCAGTTTTTCCTGCCAGCTTTGGCTATTTGCGGCAATACGCTTGTCCAGAAGGGCCTGGAAGTCGAGCTTGCCTGCTTTCAGGGCTTCCAGATCATCTTTTTCCTGGATGCCACTTTCGAATGCCTTCATTTTTTCAGCGAGATTTTTCTTTTCGTTGAGCAAATCGGCGTTTTTATTTTTGAGCGGAGTGACTTCTTTTTCGACATGTGCTCGAAGAAAGTCTTGGAATGCAGGGTTTTCGGCCAACTTGTTGAAATCTACTTCAGGATCTTCTTCGCCAAAGCGGACAAGACTGGTCAGGCGGTTTGCTTGAAACATTGATATCCCCCCAAGGGATTTTGTTTTCTTTTTGTTATGTAACCATTATAACAAACGAAAATCCGCTTAGGGAAAAAATCAAGCAATATATTTATACGCCTTGTGGCAGCCTGTGGAACAGCTCGATCTTCGCCCTGCAACCCTCTGAAAGCTTCGCCAAAGTTCTGTAGAAACTGACGCAAGGTGTGAGTTTTTTGTGCTTAATGAGATACAAGATGTTGTGAATGTAGCCAGTTTCGACAAGCATTTTCATCAATCTAAGCTCAGCCAGATTTGTTTTGGCCTGGTTGCCAAGAATTCGTAGGCGCCCAGCCGCCTCGAAAATATTGTATAGCCCTTTGGCCGTTAGCTTGTTTGCAGGCCGCCTGGCGCCTGCCAGATTGTGCAGGTAGAAATTGACAAGGAGAAAACCGATTTTGTGCTGATCCCACTCAAAACAGCGCTCGATTCTGCTAACGACCTTCTCGTCGTCGACGTCACCCATCAAGTTCAGCAGGCTTTTGACCAAGGTAGCGTCATTAAAGACAGGAAAACGATTAGGATGCGTCCAAAAAAGAACAGGAACCTGGCCAATTAAGGTCGACAGATCTACCAAGATTTCGCGCTGGGAATCTGGCAAGTGCTTATGCTCGCAATCAATTTCGTTTTGCCTTAGCCACTCGCTGATTTGCGCACAAATAAAATCCTGCTCGCTCCAAACTTCCTGCCTGTCCATATGGTGCTTAACAGCGCGAAACCCAGCCACATCACCAGCGCAGAAAAAATCCAGGACAGCATCGGTTGGACTGTACATAAATTCACCACTCGTTTACTTGTGCAATAACTTCCCAGGTCAGGAAATCAAGGGTAACGGGATCGATGGTGCTGATTTGGCATTGGTACTGTAGCCCCCTGAATTCAAAAATCCCCTTACCTAGCAAGCCAAGAATCGCCATTTGTAGTTTGGCCCACGCTGCCGAATCACCCTTTTCATCTTTTTCTTCCATGGCACCTTCCCTCTGAAGGACTTTTCCACGCTCAGCTCGATGGCAAATGTCCTTGTATTCCTGCTTTTGGCTTCCACGGAATTCCGGACGCCCCTTGTAGTGATTTTTCTCTTCGTCAAACCCTCCGACGAGATAAATACTGCAAATGTCGCGAGTGCTACGATCAGCAACGGTAATTGTGAGAGTCGGAAGAGCGGTCATGATATTTATTCTTTTTATTATTAATCATGACTAATTATCGCTGGTGAGCAAGCATCAAATCAACATATTTTGTCAGTTATTTATCACTGCGATTGTATAAATACCTAATGAGGCCAGATAAAAGCGTTTTTCTTAGCCAAAGAAGATCAAGCATGATCATCGCAGCGGGTCACCACCCAGCCACCCTCCCTGCTACGTCCCGCCTTTCCACAAATATCGCAAATAAAACCGCTCAAGAACTCTGCAAAATCGCAAGCGTATTCGCATCGCGCAGAGTTCGCATTTGGAAATAGGCTCAGTTCTCCATATTTCTCTTTTACGTCGCGAAATGATGAGTTGTCTTCAGCACAAATCGCTCCCAGTCCCATCAGCAGTGCATACCAACCGCTCCCTACCCCCACACTGCAGTCGTAAACATCCTCAAAAGGCGCTAGGTGTTTACGGTACAACGCCTCACCTTCGGCTACTGGCGCTTGCCCTACCGCCGTCATTTTTGACAGCAAATCGATGCAGGCACGCGCATTCCAGTCACTTTCGCTGATGGAGATTCGCAGCTGGCCAAGCTTTTGGCGCATTTGGCGGATCGTGAACGGCACCATTCGCTTGTGCTCAATTTCGTGCCGGCAGTAACTCAGAAAAGCCAGGATCAGGTGATCCCAGGGTTCCGTGAATTCGGGGCCAGCGGCGGCGAACTCGGAGCCAGGCCTGATGAATTCCGAGAAATCACGTGTGATAAGGTCGTTAAGCGCTGGGTTATAAGCCAAGGTCTGCTCCCAAAATGTGTTCGAGCAAGTGGCCCTTGCCCTTGGCACTAAGCCGCTCCAGTAGTACCTGCTTAAATTCAGGGTCGTTGCTGAAAAACTTGTCCCGCTCTGCCGGCCAGTCGAGCTCCCTTAAAATCTCGGCCAGCTCGGGCTGCTGTTGCTCAAAACGCTTGATAAATTCATCTCTGTGTCGCTCGACAAATGATTTCATTACGCCCACCAAATGCGAACTAATAAGCAATCCTTTGTACGTCTCCGTAACGTACTGTATGACAATTTTTTTCAACCCATGAGTATCTTCTGCAACAAGGTAGCAATACCAATCATTAATATCGTCGCCCATGACAAGGAAGATGCGCTTAACTCTTGCTTCGAAACCCAACTTAAATGCAAGCGCTGTAATCTCTTTTTGCACGTTCCAGACAAAATCATCTTCCTCCCGGCAAACCTCGGAAAGCTTTTTTACAATATAAACTTTTCTTGCGGCGTAGTATTCTTTGCCAAGAAAATCATAATCCTTAACTAGCCTTCGAAACAACTCCCTACTATCGGAGTATAACACGCCATTATAAACAACGTCTTCGCCAGGCGTTTCAAAAACCACCGGAAACAACCAGCGCAGGTAGTTAAGAAAGTAAGGACACACGCTCCCTCCTTGCCATTTTGTCGAAGTATCTGCCTAAAACCTTGGCAATAGAAGCGTAATCATGCGCCAAATAATAGGAATACACATCAAAGGCCATACCCTGGCACTCCGAGTCTATCGTTAGTTCGCAAACAGCAATTGCTAGGGCTTTGCTTACAAACTCGTCCTCATTTTCTGAAAAGAAAGCAGCTTTGGCCAGATTTTCTGATTGATTGTCGCTCCAAGAGCTCCTTTCAAAATCTGCATAGGTAGTGTAAACGTCCCTAAAATACACCAGCATGTCGGTATAACCATCACCATTCCAGGTGTATTCATTCGTTTCATAATCATAACCAAAATTACTGAACTCCATAAAACTTAGGAAATGCATGAGATACTTCATAGCCCTAGTTCCAGAGCCAACACAGTTTCCATTTCGTGATCAGTAAAACCATCCATCCTGTGCTTCAGGAACCCCACATCACTACGGCATAGGCACTTGAAATCAATTTGACTTTCGCAGTAATTGAGCAGGGTATAAATCGCAGGACACTTATAATTTATGACACGCCTTACCAGAGGCACAAGACTTTCCAGCACTTCCTGCGAACACAGCCCCAGTTCAATGCCAAGCAACTTACACCTTTCAGCAAGATCAGGCTGTGGAACAAATGCTTGCTTGGACGCCTGTTCAAAATCTCCGAACAGCATGTTTGAAACAATATCAAGCGTATCACCAACCAGCCTAAAACTCTCCAAGTCAATAACACAACCAACAATCATATCTCGCACATAACGCAAGCAAGCTTCTCGCTTAAGACCATAGTAGATATCTTCGAATTCTCGCTCGGATTTTGCTCGCAAAGCGGCTTCGTAATAGTCAGGTCGGACATACTCATAACGATCCTGCCTATAAGCCAACTGAAATGCCATCACCACTGCCAAATCCAAGTACCCATCAATGCGCCTGGTTTCGGGGGGACGACCTTTCTCCTCAATCAAGATCGATAAGGGCTGGTCAGCGTCGGACAACGTCAATCGCAGAACTGTAGAATCCGAAATTTCATCTCGGATATCGTCCACGAGCAGCTGCTCGATCACCCGATTTCGCTCCATCCGCCGACCTCCCAACGTCCCCAAAACCCCCAAAATCAGAAGCTTTGGCTTCAAAATCGCCCGCAAAATCCGAAGCTGCTGTGGCGTCATGATGCACCAACATATTTAATCAGATATTCTCATTCTGGCAAGGACTGATGGGGAATGCAACGCCCTTGGTCTAGCTGGCCTGCAGGCGCTTGAGGCAGCGATGAAATTCGTTGAGGGTTGCGTGACAGCACATCGCCTGCCATAGCTCTAAGGACTGCATGTTGCTGCGGGGGGTGGGGTTGCTGGTGTACTGCTGGGCCAGGCGGAAAGCTTCGTCGACGCAGAAGTCGTATGCCGCCTGCCTGTTAACCGGGTTATGAATGTCGAAGCCCTTGGACGCGCCAGGGATGAGTTTTACGAAAGTCAGGGCTTCCAGAACGGCCTGGTTGATGTTCATGCTTGCTCTCTCCTATTTTTCCACACTTACAATATGCGGAGGGAGCAAGCACTAACGCAACACTTAATATTTACCTTCAGCACGCCAATTAAGAAACTGGCAAAGGCCGTTGATATCGGGATAGACGGACTTGGAGCTAACACCACATCGCTCCAGTGTTACAAGAAAATCAGCTTTATCCTTGCCAGCAATAACATACTCAGTGAGATGTTTTTTTACCTCTGGATTTTTCTCCAACGGGACAAACCTTCCTGCCTTCTCGGAAAACCGATGTGCAGTGAAGCTGCCGGATTGCGCAATAATCCTATCATTACTCAAATTAGGATGAATAACTTTAGTTTTCTTCTGGCTAAACGGGCTCCCACTGAGTGATGCCAGCATCAGTGTATCGGCTTCGAGGGTATAGACGTAACAATCATCGTCACCCCTACTACTGCAAGCAAACCAGATTGCCGCAAGAGCATTTGACGTCCAATCTAGCAACCGGGTTTTCATCCCGAAATGCTGCGCTAGCACCAGCATGTCCCAATCGTTGTCGATGTCGACGTAACCGGGAATCATCGTCAACCCATGCTTTCTAAGCTGCTTCAGCATTTCCCTTTCGACAGATGTGGTGTTGTTGCTGGGGTCTTTCCGAGCGATGCCAGGAAGCAGATTTCCTTGCTTGGACTGACCGCGAAACAGAAGAGTCCCACCGACTAGGTCATAGATGCTTACGCGCTCTAAGAATTCCGGCACATCCTTTATCGGAATAGACTTCATAATTAAGCCTGCAGCCAGCTCTCGACTTCCTGCTTACCATGCTCCGCTTTCCAAGCCTTCAGGGTGGCGTGGTTCCCACCCTTTGTTTCGACCACTTCGCCGGTGTGCGGATTGTGATACCGCTTGACAGCCCTCTCCTTGCGCGGTGCCTGCACCTGCACTTGGGGGCGTCCAGCCTGGGGATCAAGGATGTTCACGACGTTGCGCAGGGACATGCCGTACTCGTTCAGCAGGTTGCGCAGTTTGTCTTCAAACTCCAGCTCTTTTTGCAGCGCCGAACTGCCTTTCAGGGCTTCCAAGGCTGCGAGCTGCTCGGCGATCTGGCGCTCCAGGGCGCGGTATTCTGCTGCTTTTGACATTAGCATTGTTCCTTCTGAGTGGTTTTAAAATTTAAAGCTGAGCACCACTATATCCACGAGATTAGCAATTTTCAAGAAATGTCGCCGGCGTCTAATTGAGTGTTTTCCACTCACCCACAAGCTTTAGCCAATCTTTAGCCCTTGCCTGCATTACGATTCTCAGGCCCTCTTTTTTGTCTTGAAAGAAATCTGCTTGCTGCCTCCTGAACTGTAGAAACATCTCTTTGTCTGTCACCACCTCTAACGATGCTTTATTAACCTCCTTGATAAAGTCATGATATTCACTCAGAGATCTTGTTGCGTCTGTAATTTCCATCCACAACACGCCCTTTTCATGAGAAATTCCGGCAGCCAGATGGAAGCTTGAAAGCAAATCAGGAAGCCTTCTACTCGCTCCCTCTGCCATATTTTTTAAATCTTCGTACTTACCTTTATTTCCATCTAAATCCCCAATCGCATTACTGATGGTTTCAGCTGATAGAAGTCCAGGATCTATATCTCGCGACCTGACAATGCGACGAAATGCATCTGGTTTAAGATATCTAGAAAATATGGCATTTAGAAGGATATTCAATGCTGCCACAGATTCCTTTTCACGGTTGTATTTGGGGATAAGCTCCATAAACACGTAAAAAACGTACGCCGAACACAACCCGACGAGTAAGTCACTGGCGACAGTACCAGTTGCATCCGCCTGCAAAATTGTAGATATCTTACCGCCTCTAAAAAGCGACCAGACTTCCAGTTTTAGGTTGATGAGGATGACGAGCACGAAGGATGTCAGCGCCCCAGCCAGCATCCATTTTTCCCTTTCCTCCTTCCAAATCCACATAGCTATCTCCCTGAAAAACCTCAAGCTTACCAATGGCAAGGCTTTTTGACATCAAATCGTTGCACCTGGCCACCTGGATGAAGAGGCCATCCAAGATGGGAATCATTCTCACAGTGTGCGCTACGTAAAATCTGCAGTACTTAACCCTCCAAACACGCGCAGATTTTAAAATTCGAGCACTCAATTTAAAATTGGAACTTTCCACCCCATTGCCAATTTGTCAATAATTTCGACCACTCATCGGATTTAAGTAGATGTTTGAAAACTTGTTCGCCAAAGCTGTTGCAACGGATTTTGCTCATTTCGGATAATAAGAATGTAGGCAAGACCTACACACAACAAGAGAGAGCAGCATCATGGATATCGCTACAGCATACAGACTTCACAAAAAGCACTTCGGCTCCGACGCCACCCACCAGGTCATTGGCGAGGTCGACCAGATCTTCATCGACAATTGTGTAAATGGAATAACTGGCCGGGGTCACGATCCGCGAGAAATGCTGAAGCTGTCGAATACTCATCTAATTCGGGAAATCGGGAAGAACTCTGAGTGCTCCAAAAGGATCTTTAAGCGAAGTGGCCTAAACTCTCTCACTTGGTTCTTTCCTGCTGGTTTTAAACAAGCACTGGCAGAAGCACTAAATAGGAAGCTTCGTGGCTCTATGCACATTCCTGGAGTTCGGGAAGACATGCTGGCTGTAGATCTCGGCCTATAAAAAGAACCCCGCACTGCGGGGCTTTTGTTTACAAATAGTTTTTCTTAACCAAACAACAGCTTTCATTGGATAGCTGCCACAGGTTGAAATGGCAGTCAAACGCCTTTTGAGATCTATCGAGCAAACCAGGGCAAGCAACACCTGACTGGGTGTGCGATCTGGGGTTATGAGGCTTGTCGCTGCATCCAGGATATGGAAGCTTTAAACACTTCTAGCACACGCAGTTGTAGAGTCTGTTCAAATTCTTTCATAGTTGCTTGGTACTCTGCATACTCCATCACGGCAACGGCATCATGCCTCTGCTCAGCAGTAGGGCGGCCCATGTCGTTCTTGCTGAAAGGGTTCACTGGATAGTTAGTGTATTCCTCAGCCAGCAGCCTAAGCTTGTCTGTCAGTACTAACCAATCCAGTGCATGCTCAGGAGAGACAGCTGCCGCCAATGTCAGGGAGTGCTGGACATCTTGATACCTGGAGTGCCCTGTCTCCATTGCAAACTTCAATCGCATAAAGTTCGGCCTGGTCTCAATGTCCAGCTTATGACGTTTCAGCTTTTCGACATCAAGAACTCCCAGATCGATCGAGCTGATGGACGTTTCGTGACCAAAGACCCTCATGCGTTCATAGGCATCTACAACCGAGGCTACCAAGAGATTGAGGGGCCGCAGAGTCTGCTTTACCCTTCTTCGCTGCGGGATCAGCTCAATGATAAGGTAGAAGACATATGCAGAAACTAGGCCTACCAGCAAATCACTGGTAACGCTGACAGTCGCATCGGATCGCAACAGGGGCGCGGCCCAAGTTCCTTCCAGATATTTAGGAAGTGAGAATCGGTAATTGACAATGGCAATCATGGCCAGGGACAGCACAACTCCACCCAGCAACCACCATTCCTTTGCCTCTCGCCAAACCCACATGCCATACCTCTCCTTCAAATCCGGCAAGCATACCGTCAGCGCAGGGCTTTGACATCAAGACACGGTGTGTTGACCGCCTGTCTCTCCTCCAAACAACTACCCACACCGTAGCAGATGATCCGCCGCATCAATCGTCAGTTGCGGCTTTTGCAGTCTTTTTTTCTCGGCTGCACAACATAACGATCGCCGAGGCAGTCATGTGCAAAACGTAGCCAGCAATCTCAGGTTCGACTTCGGAGACCTCCGGGCCTTGCCCGTGGCCACCCTCCTTATTCCTAATGGTGGGAACACTGCTTTCAAGCAAGGTTGACAGAGCGTTCAGGTGGTTCTGGTGATACGACGGCAGAAAATTATTAGCAAGCAGTACCCCCAAAAGCTTCTTCGCTGGTGAAGTTTTGTCGTACTCCCAACCTCGCAGTTCCAGCACCACCTTGATGGTACTTTCAAATGCCTTCAGAGCGTCGTTTAGGGCCTCTTTGAGGTTACCGTGTCGATAGTGCTCGTATGCGCCGAAGAACTCATCCCTAGGCCCAGCATACTCCACTTGATTCAAGAAGCTTATTGCTGGCTTAACAGCTTCCTTGTGCAGAAATTCGGAATCAATTCTCAGCACCCGGCCATCATTGACTTCATAACCTTTACCATGTTCTTTGAACCTGGTATTAATTTCCGATACACACTCATCAATATAGACTCCACTATCCTCCTTTGGGTATCCATATGAATAAGATTTATCCCTGTATGACTCAGCAGTTAAGAAGCAAAGCTCAATAGCATCTAGCACACGATCCGTATCCATTTCGATAGATATAAATTGGACTAACTCTTCCATTGCAGAAGCACGTTCACGAAGACCGCCAACCAGTCTAAATACTCCGTATTCTCGCTGCAGAACCTCGCAGATTTGAATGTAATTGCGCTCTTGCTCACCTACACTTTGGATCCCGAGCACATCCCGAACCACATACCAAATCTGAGCGCGCAGACTTGAACTAAAGTCGTCGTAGGTGTACACGTCAGGCTCTAAGCCGAGCGCCCGCTTTCTACGTTTTGAATACAAATCGATGACTGCCATAGGCCCTCCCGGCGCCGTGAATGGGCATCATAGCGGGCGATGGGCCATTTGACATCAAACAGTCAGGCTGCGACGTACTCAGTCGCAAGCCTGTCCGCGTTATCTTCTTGTGAAAAGTCGTTGCGGAGCACGCCACGCCGCTTCAGCTCTGCCAGGTATTCGTGCTGGGACAGATCACCGTTAGCGCGGGCAGTGGCCAAGGCCTGGAGTTCTTCGGTCGACGCATTAATGCCGTATTCCGTGTTGATGTCAGCTACGAACTTGGCATTCGACACCCTGGAGAACCTAGCCAGCATTTCAAAAACCTTGGCGATTGCTGATGCCGTGGCCGTGGCCATGCTCGCGATCTGATTGTTGTTCTCCCCAGCGTTGAGGGCCCGTCCCGTGGCTGTTTCGACAACGCCATTGTTCTGCAGCATCTCGATCCCATAAGACGCCATCAGGCCTTCCAGATCCTGCAAGCTCTGACGCCCCGCGTTGATCGCATTCCCTGAGTGCTCCACGAATTTCAAATCACTGCCAGCATTGGCCACGATCGCACTGTCCACGCCAATTTTGATTTCGACGCCTTCCTCAACACCAGAAGCGAAAAGGATCGGAACACGGGCAACGTGAAGAATATTTCGCTGATCACTAAATTCTTGCCAGTGAGCCACGTTCATATAGGCGAGATCGATCATCGGCGGCGGGCAGAACAGCGTGCCACGGGTCTCAGCAGGATTTGAGTGGATCGGGATTACTGGGATTTCCGGCAACCCGAAGTCGCGCCATGGTTCAACCTGAGCGTAGTCAGAACCGTCTGACTCCTGGTACAAGCTCCAAAGCACCCTGCCCCCGGAGCGCCTGAACGCCCGCACACGAGCCACGTTCCGCTCACCCCATTCGCCATCCTCAACAGACGCCACCTCGGCGATTCGGATCTCCTGCAGGCGACCATCCTCATCGAGCTTGTAGCCCAAGATGTCATCAGCGGAGAGCCAATACACATAGGGCTGCCCACCATCTACCGGCGCGTCGACACACAAGAACGACGTGCCATTCCACAACGCATCCTGGAATACCACGCTCGCCAAGGCACTCACTGAAGTCCCTTTACCGTCGATATTCCTAGCAAACAGCTCGGCCAGTTCCGCATGGCTTTCAGACGTGACACCAACAGGTCTGGAGAAAGGCTTTGAACTCAAATTCTTGACGACTCGGGCGATGAAGTTCGTGAGTACCGAGCGTTTCAGGCGTTTGTTGTATGCAAGCGGTGTCTCACCAGGCTCTTTCGGCAGGTACTCCTGACCAGCGTTTCGCATGGCCTCTGTGCCGCCACGGAGGGCGCGAATGATCTTGCGATCAGATAGGTATTTTGAGCAGATCTCACTTCGGTCTTGGACTTTCATATTGGTCTTTTCGACTCTTGTTATTGGTGATGCTGTTAACCCATAACCCCTGCAGTCACAGAGGTGTGTGGCCGCTTCCAGGTCAATCGATATGCCAGAGCGTCCCAGCTATGATCATCCGCACCCTTGGCTACGCTGTCCGGCTCATCTTCGTCGCGATACAGATCAGGGATCGTCCGAGTGAGGAATTTGCAGCCTGAGAAGATGTAGATGTGGGGCTTTTCGGGATTGCGGTCTGCAGTGGCCTGTAATCGCTCGAACATGATCTGTGCTGATGTGATTCGGCTGCCGGCGCGCTTGTCGGACTGCGTAAATGTGATGCCTTCCTTTGCCAGCTCCTTGGCCACAGTCGGTGCGGTGCCGTTGTCGACTTGGGAGCCGTTGAAAATTTGGTTATCTGCTGGGCCAGCGGCGATACGAGCGTGATTTTTCAGCACTGTAGTCTGCAGCTTCACTTCCCTAGCTTTAAGGCGGGTGCCGATCTTGCCAGCACTCAAAAACAGGCCTAGATCCCTCTTTTGCTGCTTTCCATCAGCCGTGAGCGGTGTTCCGTAATCCTCGCCGCAGATGATCAATGTGCCCTTTGGTGGGCAGAAAACCTTGCCACCGATCGTGACGGCCTCACCATTTGCTTCTGCAGTCCAGAGGCAGCAAAACGGGGTCGACTGCCCGTAGTCAAAACTGCGATCCACTTTCCAGGAGGCGGGGATTTCGAACGGCTGCAGGATGTGGATGTCGCGATTCCAGACCTTGGCGAACATTGCGGTGTCATCGACGACTTCCCAGTTACCGAAAAGCCAGGCCTCCCGCAGCATGGGATCTGCAATGTTCATCAGCCAGGCTTTGTACTCAAGGTCGACGTATTTGTTTTCAAAAATCGTCCCGAAAATCGCACAGCGCTTCCATTCGATTTCCTGGGTGTTGCCGTCTTCGTCGACCAGGGTTTTGATCGTCCGCTCGATCTCGCCGTTGCGCTTGCCGTCGATGAAACGCTCCTTCACCCAGCGCTTGCCCACGCCCCAGGGGTTGGTCATGGCCCGCACTTGCTTTGGGGGCATTAGGGGCTGCCGGGGTGTCGGTTGGTAAGCGGTACGCAGGGTCGAAAGGAGCTTCTCGTAGATCTCGTCAGTGGCCCAGGTCGTGAGCTCATCAAACCCAATATAGGTGAACTGCTGGCCGTGGAATTTCGCTTCGTACTGCGACGCTTTTTCGATGTACTGGAAGATGATCTGCTCACCCTCAGGGAACGTCCAAGTGCGCTCTGATTTGTTGTACGTCGCGCCAGGGAAGATCCGAGGAAAGACTTTCTCAGATTCGTTGATGAGGTCGCGAAGCGCTGAGTATTGCCGGCGAAGAATCACACCGCGCCAGTACGCCCCCCATCCCTTCCCAACATGCTGAGCGAACCCCATGAGCAGACAAGCTGACTTGCCATTCCCCCGAGTGCCATGAAACAAGACTTCACGCACAAGCGTGTCGGGCTGACCGACGATGAGGAACATCTCCTGGCTCGAAAGCCCACCAGATTTGTTCTTTGTCGGTTCCCAGATCACCCGTCGCACGGCTGAGTTCAGAGCCTTCCGGGGCAACATCGCTGTCATGCCGTGATACCTACAAAGCCCTGCAGCGCCGCTCCGCTTTTTGCGCACAAAGCAGGTGTTTTGCTTACAAACACAGCTTCGAGGAGGATCAGGGATTCCAAGGTGCGTGGCTCGGGGTAGCGAGGGTCTGGGTCGTGCGCTTGGTGGCCATCCCAGTACACCGCATGCAGGCCATAACCACTGCGCGATAGGATCGTCAGAATCGCGGGACAGCCTCGGACAATATCGGGGTTGCAGGGGTTTCCGGGTCTGCCGAGGTGCGCGTAGAACTCAGGGAAGGTTGCGTAGTTGCTGGAGATTCCGAGCTGAGCCAGGGCGTTGCAGGTGTCGGCTGCTGTGGTGCCCAGGAGGTCTGCCTGTGGTGCGAAAAGGTTTAGCGCCTGGTCATATGTCAGATGCAGCGCTGTCGCGAATGAGGCGATCCCGCAATCGAACGGGGTGCGTTGCTTAATCATTACCAGGCTTCCGTGCTTGGGTTGACGATTTGGCAAGGTCAACGGCTGCGGCCTGTTGCTGCATAAGGATTGCTTCGAGATCTTGGCCCACTGCACCGCCAAGCGTCGGGATGTTCGCGATGCCAGAATTCTGTTCGCCGTTGTTGTCGGTCTTGATCGTGACCTCCTTCCGATCGTAGTCACCGAAAGCATCGGGCATGCGCCTGGCCAAGAGCTTCTCTGCAGCTTTGACGTCGCCCATCTTGATTGCTTTCTGAATCGTGTCGATCGCCGGCAGGCAGCTTAATTTCCTGGCAATCTCTACAGACTCTACGAGCTCCACGCACAGCAGCTCGTCAGAGGTCATTTCGTCCTGTTCGACCTCATCAGCGATCAGCGATCTACCAAGGGCTTGCCACTTGTAAAAGGCTGCCTCGGATACGCCGGCAATGGCACAGGCCAACTCGATCGTGGTTGTCCGCTGGATGCCATCCACGATCTTCTTTACGAGCTTGACTGAGAGCTGATTAGCGCGGCGCATCTAGGAACCTCACGCCGAACTTGGCAATCATGAGGGCATCACTGATGCCATCGTTGCATCCACGAGTACCGTCCTTTTTCAGCCGCTTGCCTCGGTATATCTCCTCAGCCCGGAAGACCTCGAAAGCGATCTCGGCGATCTGCTCTTTGCTCAATCCAGTGAGGCTCTGACCGCCCCGCCAGGCCTGCGGACGCTCAAGGCGATAAAGGACTCCCAGGCACTCGAGAACCGCTCTGACAACACCGTAGCCATCGCCAAAACTGAAAGCCCCGACAGCCCCTTCACCAGGGCGAGTGCCGACCTTTTCAATAATGGCCAGATCAATTCTGAATTGAGAGAGTCGAACGAAGAGAGCCCCAGCATCGACCTTGCTCTTGCCATCAATTTCTTTCACGGGCATGCGAAAGCAATCGACAAGATTAAATCTCTCATCGATCACTGCAATACCACCAGAAATGCCGGGATCAATCCCAAGGACATGGCGCATAACGACTGACTTTATTATTTTATTGTACAGTCATTGTAACACTTGCTGATTGTTGTTTGTGCGCAAACAGAGCCGAATTGACTGATATCGAATCTTCCAGCACACGCACAGATTTGAATGGAAGCTGAGGGAGGTTCTTGCCAAAGTTTTCGACAAGCAATTTTCTCCGTTCGCTTTCTAAGAAGGCCTTTTCTTCGCCTTCGTAAATGAAGTCAAACCCTTCTTTCTTAGCCCATTCTTCCTGGGTCATAGTGCTGCCGTCTTTGCGGGGCTTGGCCCAGGGGCACTTGATGTTAGGGACAGTGAAGATAAAGACATGGTGGATAGAATTCTGCTTAGCTGCACAGATCAGGTCGCGGGCTGATTCAAGATTAGGGATAACACCTTTGCCCTGGTACCAAATGCGATTATTGAGCTTATCAGTCCAGTCCGAGCGATGTTTCTTGGTAACGGTGTATTCTACTTCGATCTGTTCGAATGGCATGTCCTGCATTCCCCCGAACACCGCCAGGCGGAACTCAGACCAGCTATGGAATGGCCTCGGGTATGCGGGAAGACTCGGTGTCTTGATAACAGCTTCTCCCTCCAAAAACCTGCCCGCGTGCCTTTGTCGGTTGTAGCTATCCCACTCAAACTTCAGTTCAATCTCTTTGATGGCATCAGCGCATATCTTGAGGAGATTTCGGTCTATTCGCTTGTAGCCTTCTTTCTCAAGCAATAGAGCATCGTATTGTGGAGCCTTTAAAAGGTCGGCCAGGGCCTGAGGATCATTCAGCATAACGCACTCTCTTATTCTTGTTGTGTGCTGTTATTATTATGAAAAATGAGCAAATATCGGTGCAACACCTATTTCACAAATTATTAAAGATATTTATATTTCCCTGATCGACGCATCCACCGAAGGGGCTTCCCTGCCTCACTTGGATTAGGCCCCCGCATACCCCTCCATCTGCGCCAGGGAGGATGGGTCGATTACATAGTAGTAACCGATTTTCTCGCCGCCATCCTTACGCTTTGTTTTCAAACCATGCATGGCCAGGATTTCCGAAATAGCGCCTTGTTTCGAGCGATCGGAGATGTTGGGCGAGTTCTTCGGCAGTATAAAACCAGCAAGAATGGCTTGCTCCCGGACTTTGTTGATACGATCGTATGCGGCCACAGAGTCTTCAGGCCTCCATTTTCCCGACTGCATCCCCTGGAAAACCTCCCTGACAACACACTCAAACTCGTTAAATCCTTTAAAGTAAAGCTTGCTGTAGTTCTCAAGCTTGGTCTTCCCGACGCCCCCCCCCCAAAATTTTGCGTCCTCAACAGTCAGTTCATTTTTCTTAAGCGCCGACCTGGCCTGAGCGTTGAGTGCAGCAAAGTACTCATCTTCGCTTGCCGAGCCATTTTTAAAGATTTTTTGGGCTTCGATTATGGAAATTTGTTTTGCGCTCAAAAGTTTTTGGGTGGAGTCCTTTTTCAGGGCTTTTCGGGCGCTCGAATTTGCTTTAAAGCCCTGGATGCCTTTGTCGTCGTCGCGCTCCATCTGTTCGACCTGGAAGCCTTGACGGTGCATTTCCCGTGGCAAGGTAAAAAGGATGTTGTCGCGGAGCCAGCCGTTACGCTTGCGGTGAGCGTGGAGCTCTACGTCGAAATCCGTTTTGTCAGAGGCGTTAAACTCAGCGTCCGCAATCTCTTCCTTGCGGTTTTGAGGGTTGCGGATCCCGACCGTGAATTCCTTGATTGTACGGTTTCTGCGCAGCATTTGAACGGCTTCCCTGGGGGTTACCGATCCCTCGAACAAGCCGTAGTGCTCATCGAAGTGGCCACTGGTAATCGATAGCGCACTTGTGATCGCAGGGCTGTAAATCACCACAGCATGGTCGGTTGTGTTTGGATTACTGATAAATGCAGCCTGGTCAGGCCAGCTGGCGCTTTCGGCAGTTATGACAAGTGCTTGCACGCCAAGTTTTTCGGCGGCTTTGCCCAGGGCCCTGGCGTCCTTGGCGATGTCGCATGCGATCAACACCTTTTTGCTGCTGACAATCGATTCCAAGGCCATGGCGCGGACTTGATCGAGCTGACCGAGATGGATTTTGATGTCGCTATGGGACTGCCTTTTGCTAAAGATGCTGACAATGCCTTGGCTATCATTGAGCAAAGCAAGGCATTCGTCGCTGATGTCGGCATCGGCCAGGATTGCTGCGCGAGATCCCGATTTGATGAGCCACTTAAAGGTTCTCCAGACCTCCTCCCTCTCCGCCACAGCACCTTCGAAAATGTGATTTATGACTTGTGCGGCCTCGTCGACAACGACCAGATCAACATAATTCAGAAATTCTGCAAACTTTGTGCTGTTAATTGAGTTAACCACGATTTTCAGGCCCCTGGATGTTTCCATCTGCCTCGGCGCCACATCTTCGTAATGTACGAGGCCGTCGATATTCAGGTTTTTGACGATCGAGCGCCTGTGGGAGATGACCACTACTTTTTTTCCGTCAGCAAGGTACTTTTCGATCACTGGCTGTAGAACACCTGAGGTTTTGCCCCACCCCGTCGGCAGCTGCAGCAGTCTTTTGCGCGGTTTGTCTCTCAGGATTTCAGCGCAAAGGGCTTCAGGGGATTCAGGTTCGGACTTAAAACGGTATTTAAAATCGTCGTTACGAGCAGCGTAATCGGCCTCGACCTTGCCGATACTTTTAGCGAGTGCTTCGGCGCAGGCCTGGGCGTCGAAGTCCGATGCAGCTTGTAGCAGTTCCACCGACCTTGGGATATTTACTTTGCCGTAGGACTCGCGGACAAGCTCCAGGGCTGCTTTGTCCAAAGCTTTTTCTGTTCTAGCTCTGGTCAGCACCCTTAAAAAGACATCCGATCGCTTAACGTCGTACACGTTGTCTGCGAGCTTACCGTTGTCACCGTCGAAGACTCCGGACGCTGTTGCGTAGGCAGCATAAATTGCGTTTACGGGGTCGGTGGAAATATCAACCAGGCGCTTGATTTGTGGGTACTCGGATTTAAAGTACTCGGCTTCCGCTTGCGGCTTACCCGTGGCAATAGTCATGTACCCTTCCATTGCGCCTACGTTATTGATGATAACGGACTTCGAGGAATGGACGTCGCCAAGGATTTTGCGTTCGATATTTTGCAGGTTAGATTTGTTCATTTTCGTCACTTAATGTTGTTGAGTGCTTGCTGCACATTTTTATATTGCAGAATGAGCAAATAGCCGCGCAACACCTTTTTCAATGTTTTCGCTTGCAGGTTTTTGATTATTGGTTATACAGGTTGCTGGGGTTTAACCAGAATTGCGCAACGTCGCGCGCAGTTGCTAAAAGCGTTTTTCTTAGCCAAAGATCTTGCTTCACGCCTGCCTCCAGGGTTGTATATCGCTGAATACGGTTACCGTCCACCCTCAACGGGTTCATTCCTATTTAAAAAGGAAAGGACGGTTGAGGGTACGGACAAAATCTTTGGCTAAGAAAAACTGAAGGTTCCTAGCATGTCTACCCCAAACTACAAAAATGCCAAGCGAAAACCTGTTGTGTAGCCTTTTGCTCATCCGCAACAATATAAAAGTGCACGACACAACAACAAAAAGAGAACATTGATATGAGCATTAAATTCGCGACTCAAGCAACCGCTGAAACCCGCTACGTGCAGAACTGCGAAGCCCCATCCTTCCGCGACTTTTACACAAACATTTTGGAACCGCAGCGCATCAGCAAAAACAAAGACGGCCAGACATTCACTCCGTCGTTTTTCCGGGCTCCAGAGCGCAACATGGATAACGTCATTGGCACATCCATGGTGATTTTCGACGTAGACCAAAAGCCCATCGACGACCAGGTAAGCCTAGAGGAGCTGGAGGATGCCCTGATCGACCTAAACTGGGAGCATGGCATTTACACGTCGTTCAGCAACACTGCAGCGTGCCCACGGTTCCGCGTAGTACTTCCCCTCGATCGACCTGTACACCCGGAAGAATTTCTCAGCGTGTCTGCCGCAGCCCTGGAGGCCCTGGATGACTTCCTCGACGGCAGGTTGTTGAAAGTCATTGACGGCTGCTGGCGGGAAACGTCGCGCTGCTACTACACATTCACGACTCACCCTGACCGCCGCTCTGGAGCCATTTCTTTTTACAACCCCGGAAAGCCCCTTGACACCCTTGAGCTCAAGCTGGCCCAGTCCAACTACGGCATCGACGCCGAATACACCAAAACCAGCAAGCCCCGCGCCCCCGGCACTGCAGTCGGCGCCCAGGGCCGCAGCTACGAACTCAACCGCTACCTCGGCGGCCTGTTCCGCTCCGCCAGCGAAGATCATATCGTCCAAAGAATCCTGCAGGTCGACCAGGAGCAGAACCAGGGCAACGAATACTTCCGCGATCAAAGCTACGCCCGCCACCGCCCACGCCAAGGGGAGTCCGCCGACGCTGCCGCTCTACGAGCCTGCAGGGCCTGGGTAAAATCCCACCTCAACTGGCTGCGCCGCAAAGCCCGTGGCATCGACACCACGATCGTCACCCGCAAGGCCCAAAGCAAGGAGCCGATGCCCACTCACGAAGCCATGATTCGACTCAAAGACTTCAAACCTGGCAAGACCAAAACCGGCGCAACCACAGCCCTGGCCGAATTCGAAATCGTCAGCGGCGAGCACGCAGGCCGTCACGTCTGGCACCGCTTCTACAGCACGGGCAGCCATCCAACAGCCATCAAAATCAGCACCGAGATCCTCGAAAAACTCAAAACCGCCGCCAGCCTCCCCAGCGCAGCCTTCACAGACGTTTTGAAAGCAAAAGACGTGATCGTGCACGCCCGGATCAAGCTCAAACCAGGAACAGGCGGTTTCCCAGCGCAGAACGAGATCGGGACGTTCTTCACTCAGCCCTCGGCGTGATATGGTCGGCCAGCCTGCGGTGCCATCATGTGCTGGCCCATCTCACGAGACTTAGGAAATGGATATTCGCTTTTTCTTTGAACAACGCCTGGGATTCATCAAGCAGCTTTACCTCAACGGATCTGCTCCGTTCGACGAGCGCAAGCGGAAGATCGAGAACGAGGAAGATCCCTTTATCCCGCCATACAGAGAGGATGGCGAACCACCATTCATAAGTGAGTGGATCGAGGCAGATGCATCAATTCAAGTATTGGGAAGCTCTTGCCTATCAATGCTTTCAGCAGCACTACACCTCTACTTGACCGAGTGGCATAGACTTCTTGGCGCACCACCAGGGCCATCCCTCAAATCAACTTTCAGAGATAAAGGCTGGCCAAACGGTTACAAAGCCTTCTACGAGGCGCATGGCTCAGACAGCTTTGATAGTGGCCCATTTGATTTCGACCTCATTGTCGAGCTTGTACTGGCACGTAACAGCATTCAACATCCAGATTCTTTGATATTTGACACATACCGGTACACTGAGGACGACTTAGCTAAACTGCCAAGCCCATTTTTTATTAGTGGTCGGGAAAAGGAGCTTGCTGAAGAACTTGGCGAAGCGGGACGCGGATGGTTAACTAGACCTCAAATCCATATCGACACCGAAAAATTCCTGCACGCCTTGGCTCAACTTTCAGCATTTGTTGAATGGCTGGAGAGTCAAGGCGAGACAATAATGCATAAGCGCTATCTTGAAAGGAAACGTCTAAAGGAAAGCGAAACCGATTTCTGACCCAGCTTTATATAAGCCCCTCCCAGGGGCTTTTTTGCGCGCAACCAACCAGCTTTTGAACCCCCCCCCCCCCCCCGACACCCAGCAAATCCGCACACCAAGGTTGAGAAAACTACCGTTCGTCGGATTGCTATTGACGGAACCTTGGGGCAGTGTCGGACAACATTCGGCCTGAGCCAATGACTGCGGGAATATTGGTGTTATGACTAGGGGTTGCGGGCATTAAGTACACTAAGTATACTTTATTTTACCATTTACTATCGGCTGAGCGGACGGTAGCCTCGTTATTGTCACAAACGACACATAACGAGCGAGCGATGACAATGCAGACTAGCCAAAGCCTTCCCGATGACTTGATTTCCGTACACGCTGCAGCCGAAATTGTTGGTGTTTCAGTTGCCACGCTCGCTACCTGGCGCTCAACGGGGCGTTATGAGTTGGATTACTTTAAAGATTTTCGAAACGTTTACTACTCCCGTAGCGAGTGTATTGCTTTCCGAAGAGCTCACACTCGTAGATTTTCAATTAAAAAAGCCAGTTAAAAAGAGGGAAATATGGCACGACCGAAAATGAGCGACCATGATAAGGTCAAACAACGTGCCATGCGGCTTAAATTAAAGCTGGACGAATGCGCTCAACTTTTGGCAGACGAGCTGATCAGCGATGATCCGCATACCCAGATTTTGCGCGCAAATGCACTTGCAGAACGCCTTGTCCTTGCTCAGGCTATAGTCGAAAAACGTGGTGACAACGCCGAACTGCAAAAGCAACTTGCATTGTTGCCTAGCGCCGATGAGCTGCAAGCACACGTTCCTTTGGCTGAAATAAGTCTTAGGATAGGAAAGATAGGAAAAAGCCGCGAGGTCGAGTACCTGGAGTTAGCAGCAGATTTTGACCAGCTTATAGCAGAACTAAACGAAATCGAGAAAGCCGAAGAAATCCCCCTATCCACCCCCTCCTCCATCCATCAAGTCGCTTACTCACAAGCATCCTTCGGTTCTGGTCGTCCTGCGCGAGGAATGTTGGAAAACCTTGACCGAGACCTTTCTGAGTCAGTTTTCACAGGCAGACACGCGCTAGCTCGCGCTATCGTCAACTCAGAACGCCCCACTAAGACAATGGGCAGGCCGTCAAGGTCGGTGGATGATGTCTCAAAGGAAAATAGCAAGCGTGCTGGTGAGATCGAGGATCTGATCGCCAAATCGGAACAAAGTCTGGCCGGGGTCGAAATTTTTGATCGGGCGACAAAGCTATATCGCGATGTAGCTTCAAACCTAAAGCGCTTGGTTAAGGAAGCCGATGGTGTTGTGCAATCGGAGGCCAAAAGTCAGCTCGTAAACGTGGAGCAGATGCTAAAGGATTTTAAGAAAGAGCGGACAAGGTACGTCGAAGAAGGAGAGCCTGACCTGTCAGTTTCACACCTCAACAGCCCCCGCTTCCACTTGCTCAATGCGAAGGCAATGTTGTCTGCGACCCGAGAGATTTACAACGAAATTGCCTTGGAGAAAGATTTGAAGAAACTCCGGGCCGCAAAATAGCGGGTATCCGCACCAGCACACCCGCCATCCGTCTTTTCTTGGTCAATCCGCCCCTCTTCGCCGCCAGCCCTTGTACTTGCCGGCAAGGGTTTAGGCAGGCTCATCCGCTAACAAAAACTGCGGCGGCGAGATTAGATTGCACAGCAGCCAGGTGCAGACAATTACCCCAACCTGACCGCCAAACGCCGCCAACCCCAAGAACGGGTACACAAAGCCGTGCGGAATGAAGATGAACGAAGCCATGGCTGGCGGAACGACGAAAATCATCGAAAAAATTCCGTCGCCCAGAAAACTGGGGGTGATCCCAGAAGCTACAGCCATGTATTCCTGGATAGAGTCTGCCTGCCAGCCCAGCGCACCACAAACTAAAGTGGCTGGAAGCAACCAGTATTTGAAGTAGTACCACGCGAACCTCACCATAGCCGCCCCTCCGGTGCTCCTACCAGGTATTTGATGATTTGGCCCAAGACGCAGACTGCGATGAGCGTAATCATCCATTTTTTAAAGCTTACGCGCTTGAACAGCAGGTTAGCCAAACCTTCCATCGTGTCGCCCCTACCAGTTAGTATCTGATTATATAAGATATATTGCATCGACGATTTGTCAACTCGGCTGCATTGGGTTTGCTTTGGTTTGCTGCAGGACTGCGGTAAGGTTGGGCCAGGAGCAGATCGGAATGCGGTATGCTCAGGGCACAAGACGGCGTGACCAGCTAGCCATGTGCCCTATATGTGCCCTAACCCCAAAGGCACACAAAAATCGCAGGCATAAAAAAATCCAGTCACCGCTAAGTGACTGGATTCTTTGGAGTTTTTTGGTCGGGACGGAGTGATTCGAACACTCGACCCCTTGCACCCCATGCAAGTGCGCTACCGGGCTGCGCTACGCCCCGACTGGGCTTTGAAGCATGTTCTCAATCTTGCCGAGAACGTTGAAGAATGTACCCTAACCTCCTGATAAATGAAAGCTTTTTCTCAAAAAATTTTCCACTCATCAGAAACCCAGCTTACTTCTTCAAAACCACCAACACATCCTCCAATTCAACAATCATCTGCCGAATCAGCTGCTTGTACTGGCTGGATTCATCTTTAGCCTCATCACTGGAGAGCCTCAACCGCGCCCCGCCAATGGTGAACCCCTGGTCATACAGTAGCGCACGAATCTGGCGGATCATCAGCACATCCTGGCGCTGGTAATACCGCCGGTTCCCCCGCCGCTTCACAGGGTTCAGCTGGTCGAACTCCTGCTCCCAATACCGCAGCACGTGTGGCTTTACGGCACACAACTCGCTCACTTCACCAATGGTGAAGTAGCGTTTGCCCGGTATAGGGGGCAGTTCGTCGTTATGGCTTGGTTCCAGCATAGGCCTCAACCCGGGCCTTCAACTTCTGCCCTGGACGAAAGGTGACGACGCGCCGTGCGGTGATCGGGATTTCTTCCCCTGTCTTGGGGTTACGGCCCGGCCGCTGGCGTTTGTCGCGAAGGTCGAAGTTGCCGAAACCGGACAGCTTGACCTGCTCGTTCTCTTCAAGTGCGTGCCGAATTTCTTCAAAAAACAGCTCGACCAGCTCCTTGGCCTCACGCTTGTTAAGCCCCAGCTCCTCGTACAGCCTTTCGGCCATCTCAGCTTTCGTCAGAGCACCCATGCCGTTATTTCCTTAACGTGGTGTTCAACCTTTGTTCGAGCGAGGTGAGGATATTTTGCAGGGTAGTGTTCACCTCATCGTCGTTAAGAGTGCGCGATGGATGCTGCCAGGTCAAGCCGACGGCAAGGCTTTTTCTATCAGGATCAATGCCTTTACCTTGGTACACATCAAACAGCCTGAGGTCTGTGAGCCATTCGCCTGCATTGTCACGAATTAATTCAAGCACCGCGCTAGAAGCCACATCACGTCCTGCGATCAAAGCCAGGTCGCGACGGGTTTCCGGGAACTTGGACAGTTCGCTGAATTTCGGCAGGCGGCCTTCGACCACATCGCCCAGCACCAGCTCGAACAGGAACACCGGACGGTCCAGGCCCAGGGCCTTGGCCAGCTCTGGGTGGATGGCGCCGAGGTAGCCGACCAGCTTGCCGTCGCGCTCGATGGCAGCGGTCTGGCCTGGGTGCAGGGCTGGGTGTTTACCGGCGCTGAAGGTGAAGTCGCTCAGGGCGCCGGAGTAGCCCAGCAGGGCTTCCACGTCGGCTTTCACGTCGAAGAAGTCGACGCCGTCGCGGCCGTTGGCCCAGCCTTCTGGCAGGCGGCTGCCGGTGATGACGCCGGCAATCATTGGCTGCTGCTGCAGGTCACTCAGCTGGCCGACGAAGCGCAGGCCGCTTTCGAACAGGCGCACGCGGTCTTGCTGGCGGTTGAGGTTGTGCTGCAGTGCCTTGACCAGGCCCGGCCACAGCGAGGCGCGCATGGCGGCCATGTCGCTGGAGATGGGGTTGGCCAGCAGCAGCGGCTCTACGCCCGGGCTGAACAGTTCGAACAGTTTCGGGTCGATGAAGCTGTAGGTGATGGCTTCCTGGTAGCCGCGGGCAACCAGCAGGCGGCGCAGGGTCGGCAGGTCACCGCGGGTTTCCGGCTTGCCCTGTGGGGCCAGGCGGGCTTGCGGGTAACGAACCGGCAGGTTGTTGTAGCCGTACAGGCGGGCCAGTTCTTCGATCAGGTCCACTTCCAGGCTGATGTCGAAGCGGTGGCTTGGCACGCTGACGGTCCACTGCCCTTCCCCGCTCTTGGTCGTGGTCAGCTCGAGGGCGTTGAGCAACTGCTCGACCTGGGCTGGGTCCATTTCCATGCCAAGCATCTGAGTGATGCGTTCGGCGCGCAGGGTGACCGGGGCTACTTGTGGCAGGTGCTGTTCGCTGACCGCTTCGACCACAGGGCCGGCTTCGCCGCCAACGATGTCCAGCAGCAACTGCGTGGCGCGCTCCATGGCTTCGCGGGCCAGTTGCGAGTCGACGCCGCGCTCGTAGCGGTGCGAGGCATCGGTGTGCAGGCCGTAGGAACGGGCTTTGCCGGCAACGGAAATCGGCTCGAAGAAGGCGCTTTCCAGGAACAGGTCGCGGGTTTTTTCGGTGTTCACACCGCTGTGCTCGCCACCCATGACGCCGGCGATGGCCAAGGCGCGGGTGTGGTCGGCGATGACCAGGGTGTCGGCACGCAGGGCAACTTCCTGGCCGTCGAGCAGGACGAGCTTTTCGCCCTCTTCGGCCATGCGCACGCGGATGCCGCCGTTGATTTCTGCCAGGTCGAAGGCGTGCATCGGCTGGCCGAGTTCGAGCATCACATAGTTGGTGACGTCGACGGCAGCGTCGATGCTGCGTACGTCGCTGCGGCGCAGGCGTTCGACCATCCACAATGGGGTTGGCTTGCTCAGGTCGACGTTACGGATAACGCGGCCCAGGTAGCGCGGGCAGGCAGCCGGGGCGCTGACTTCGACCGGGCGCACTTCGTCATGGGCGGCCGCTACGGCTGGCACCACCGGGCGGGTGACCGGGGTGTCGTACAGGGCGCTGACGTCGCGGGCCAGGCCGGCGATGGACAGGCAATCGCCGCGGTTCGGGGTCAGGCCAATTTCGATGCTGGCATCATCCAGGCTCAGGTACGTGCGAATGTCTTCGCCAACCGGAGCGTCGGCAGCCAGTTCCAGCAGGCCGTCGTTTTCTTCGCTGATCTGCAGTTCGGCAGCCGAGCACAGCATGCCGAAGGACTCGACACCGCGCAGCTTGGCCTTCTTGATCTTGAAGTCGCCTGGCAGTTCGGCACCGATCATGGCGAACGGGATCTTGATGCCTGGGCGGGCGTTAGGGGCGCCGCACACAACCTGGAAGGTTTCCTGGCCGCTGCTTACCTGGCACACGCGCAGCTTGTCGGCGTCCGGGTGTTGTTCGGTGGCGAGAATTTCGCCCACGACGATGCCGCTGAACTGGCCGGCAGCGGGGGTAACACTGTCAACTTCGAGGCCGGCCATGGACAGGCGGGCGACCAGTTCGTCACGGGAGACTTGCGGGTTGACCCAACCGCGCAGCCACTGTTCACTGAATTTCATGCTGTTCTCCTGAAAGTTGCGTCGATTGGGCCTAGCGGAATTGGGCTAGGAACCGCAGGTCGTTGTCGAAGAACAGACGCAAATCGTTGACGCCATAGCGCAGCATGGCCAGGCGCTCGGCACCCATGCCGAAGGCAAAGCCCTGGAACTCTTCTGGGTCGATGCCGGACATGCGCAACACATTCGGGTGCACCATGCCGCAGCCCATCACTTCCAGCCAGCCAGTTTGCTTGCACACGCGGCAGCCATTGCCGGAACACATCACGCACTGGATATCGACTTCTGCAGACGGCTCGGTGAAGGGGAAGAACGATGGGCGGAAACGGACCGCCAGTTCTTTCTCGAAGAATACGCGCAGGAATTCTTCGATGGTGCCCTTGAGGTCGGCGAAGTTGATATCGCGATCGATCAGCAGGCCTTCGACCTGGTGGAACATCGGCGAGTGGGTGATATCCGAGTCGCAGCGGTATACGCGGCCCGGGCACACAATGCGGATGGGCGGCTGGGTGGACTCCATGGTCCGCACCTGCACCGGTGAGGTGTGGGTACGCAGCAGCATGTTGGCATTGAAGTAGAAGGTGTCGTGCATCGCCCGCGCCGGGTGGTGGCCAGGGATGTTGAGCGCTTCGAAGTTGTGGTAGTCGTCTTCCACCTCTGGGCCTTCGGCAATGCCGTAGCCAATGTGGGTGAAGAACTGCTCGATGCGCTCGAGTGTACGGGTGATCGGGTGCAGGCCACCGGTGGCCTGGCCGCGGCCTGGCAGGGTGACGTCAATGCATTCGGCAGCCAGGCGAGCGCTGAGCTCGGCTTCTTCAAAGGCAGCCTTGCGGGCATTGAGCACAACGGTGACGCGCTCTTTGGCGTCGTTGATCAGCGCGCCGACTTTCGGCCGCTCTTCGGCTGGCAGGTTGCCCAGGGTCTTCATCACCTGGGTCAGCTCGCCCTTCTTGCCGAGATAATTAACCCGGATCTGTTCCAGGGCGTTGATGTCTTCAGCGCGTTCCACGGCCTCTAGGGCTTGGGAGACCAGCGCATCCAGGTTTTCCATGTACAGACTCCAGATACGAAAATAGGGGAAGAGCTTTGAAGGCTCTTCCCCTATCGATGACGTTCAATGCCCGGCAGCGCTAGCACCGCCGGGTGATTGTCGCGGGTACTTAAGCCAGAACGGCTTTAGCTTTCTCGACAATCGCAGCAAACGCCGCTTTTTCGTTCACTGCCAGATCAGCCAGAACCTTACGGTCGATTTCGATCGAAGCCTTTTTCAGGCCAGCAATCAGACGGCTGTAGGACAGACCGTTGGTGCGGGCACCGGCGTTGATACGAGCGATCCACAGTGCGCGGAACTGACGCTTCTTCTGGCGACGGTCGCGGTAGGCGTATTGGCCTGCCTTGATGACCGCTTGCTTGGCTACACGGAATACGCGCGAACGTGCACCGTAGTAACCTTTAGCCAGTTTCAGAATTTTTTTGTGACGCTTACGAGCGATAACGCCGCGCTTAACACGAGCCATGAGTAACTTCCTCTATCTTAACCAGAATTAACGAACGCGCAGCATGCGCTCGACTTTTGCGACGTCGGACGGGTGCAGCAAGCTGGCACCGCGCAGTTGACGCTTACGCTTGGTCGACATTTTGGTCAGGATGTGGCTCTTGAAAGCGTGCTTGTGCTTGAAGCCCGAAGCTGTCTTCAGGAAGCGCTTCGCAGCACCGCTCTTGGTTTTCATTTTTGGCATGTTGGAACTCCGCATTCGATAAAATTACACATAATCATCAGGCCTGCCGTGCCCGGGAGATTACTTCTTTTTCTTGGGGGCGATGACCATCATAAGCTGGCGTCCTTCCATCTTCGGATGCTGCTCAACGGTGCCGTATTCGGCGAGGTCGGCTTCGACCCGCTTCAACAGCTCCATGCCCAGCTCCTGGTGGGCCATCTCACGACCACGGAATCTCAGAGAGATCTTGGCCTTGTCCCCATCGGTAAGGAAACGTACCAGGTTGCGTAGTTTTACCTGGTAATCCCCATCCTCCGTCCCTGGACGAAACTTGATTTCTTTGATCTGGATCTGCTTCTGGTTTTTCTTGGCTTCGTTAGCCTGCTTCTTCTTCTCGAAGAGGTGCTTGCCGTAGTCCATGACCTTGCAGACGGGCGGTACCGCGTCTGCAGAGATTTCTACCAGGTCCAGCTTCGCTTCATCAGCGATACGCAGCGCTTCATCAATCGAGACGATGCCAACCTGCTCGCCGTCTGCGCCAATTAACCGAACCTCGCGGGCCGAGATATTCTCGTTGATCGGGGCCTTCGGTACAGCACGCTTATCGTTTCTCATTTCACGCTTAATAGTCATTACTCCGATTCTTGGCGACCACGCCGGGAAACCGCTTGTGTCAGTAGCTCAACGAATTGGGCGACGGGCATGGAGCCCAGGTCTGCGCCTTCGCGAGTACGCACAGCGACGGTTTGCGTTTCGACTTCGCGGTCCCCTATAACCAAAAGGTACGGGACCTTGAGCAAAGTATGCTCGCGGATTTTAAAGCCGATCTTCTCATTTCTCAAGTCCGACTTGGCACGGAAACCGCTTCCGTTCAGAGATTTCTCAACCTCAAGGGCAAAATCGGCCTGTTTGTCGGTGATATTCATGATCACCGCCTGGGTTGGGGCCAGCCACGCCGGGAACACGCCAGCGTAGTGTTCGATCAGCATGCCGATGAAGCGCTCGAACGAACCGAGGATGGCGCGGTGCAGCATGACCGGGCGAACTCGGCTGTTATCTTCGGCAATATAGCTGGCATCCAGACGCTCTGGCAGGTTCGGGTCGTACTGCAGGGTACCGCACTGCCAGTTACGGCCGAGGCAGTCGCGCAGGGTGAACTCGATTTTCGGGCCGTAGAAGGCGCCCTCGCCAGGCTGGTATTCCCACTCAAGGCCGGATTCGTTCAGGGCGTCGGCCAGCGCGGTTTCAGCGCGGTCCCACAACTCTTCGGAACCGACACGCTTGGCCGGGCGAGTGGACAGTTTCATGGCGATGTCGCTGAAACCGAAGTCCTTGTACACGTCCAGGGTCAGCTTGATGAAGTCGGCGGCTTCTTTCTTCACCTGTTCTTCGGTGCAGAAAATGTGCGCGTCGTCCTGTACGAAGCCACGCACGCGCATGATGCCGTGCAGTGCGCCGGACGGCTCGTTACGGTGGCAAGCACCGAACTCGGCCAGACGCAGCGGCAGGTCACGGTAGCTTTTCAGGCCCTGGTTGAACACCTGCACGTGGCACGGGCAGTTCATCGGTTTTACCGCGTAGTCACGGCTTTCCGACGAAGTGGTGAACATGTTCTCGGCATAGTTGGACCAGTGGCCGGAACGCTCCCACAGGATGCGGTCGACAACCTGCGGCGTCTTGATTTCCTGGTAGCCGTTTTCGCGCTGTACGCCACGCATGTACTGCTCGAGTACCTGGTAGACGGTCCAGCCGTTGGCGTGCCAGAACACCATGCCCGGGGCTTCCTCCTGCAGGTGGAACAGGTCGAGCTGCTTGCCGATCTTGCGGTGGTCGCGCTTTTCAGCTTCTTCGATGCGCTGGATGTACGCAGCCAGCTGCTTCTTGTCAGCCCAGGCGGTGCCGTACACGCGCTGCAGCTGCTCATTCTTGGCATCGCCGCGCCAGTAGGCGCCGGACAGCTTGGTCAGCTTGAATGCCTTGAGGAAGCGGGTGTTCGGCACGTGCGGGCCACGGCACATGTCGACGTATTCTTCGTGGTAGTACAGGCCCATGGCCTGTTCATCCGGCATGTCTTCGACCAGACGCAGCTTGTAGTCTTCGCCACGGGCCTTGAACACATCGATGACTTCGGCGCGCGGGGTCATTTTCTTGACCACGTCGTAGTCTTTTTCGATCAGCGCCATCATGCGCTTTTCGATGGCGGCCATGTCTTCTGGCGTGAAGGGGCGCTCATAGGCGATGTCGTAATAGAAGCCTTCGTCGATCACCGGGCCGATCACCATCCTGGCAGTCGGGTACAGCTGTTTCACGGCGTGGCCGACCAAGTGGGCGCACGAGTGACGGATGATCTCCAGTCCCTCTTCATCTTTAGGGGTGATGATCTGCAGGGTGGCGTCGTTGCTGATCAGGTCACACGCATCGACCAGCTTGCCGTCGACCTTGCCGGCCACAGTGGCCTTGGCCAGGCCAGCGCCGATGGAAGCGGCTACTTCTGCTACGGATACGGCGTGATCGAACGAACGTTGACTGCCATCGGGAAGAGTAATAACGGGCATGGCGCCTCCTCTCCTAGTGGTGACCCCTACCAAAGGTCACGTGGGTTGGGATGAGCCAGTACAAGATCCGACCTGCCTTCCGGTAAAAGGAAGCCTGCCCCACAGTGGCAGAAGCCTTTCGGCTTGTCAGGAACGAACCAGAGTGACTGGAAAGAAAAAAGATAGCTGCAGCCGGCAACAGCGCGACCGCAAGCCGGGCATGCTAGCACGCGGGTTGCACCCCAGGCAGAAATATTTGGAAATTGCACCGCAGCGGTGAACTAACGCGGAAAAATACCGCTCAGACTTTGGGAAGCAACCTACTCTTGATGAGACCTTAACCCAAGGAGTAACTGGTGATGCGAGTTCCGTCTCTTCTGGCCCTGGCGGCCGCTGGCGCCCTGCTGCTGCCCGTGGCTGCGAACGCCGGCAACTTCCCCCCCGGGAAGGAGGCCGGCTACATGACCCAGTGCACGCAAGTGGCCAGCGGCCAGGGCGTTGACGCTGCCACCGCGAAAAAGCACTGCGACTGCGGCGCGCAAGCTATCAAAAAGAACTTCACCGACGCCGAGATTGCCGACCTCGACAGCAAGGACGGCGTTGACGCCAAGCTGATGCAGAGGGCGCAGATGGTGGTAAAACAGGCCTGTGCACCGAAGAGCTGAAACCTTAAAGTCAGCGACGACCAGCCATTCTTTGAGCTGGATCAATATCCTGCGAAGGTAAAAGGCGCTAGATGCGCAGAATTAGACTATGATGTATCCCGTGCTCCGTAGCCTCGGCCGCATTGCACCAATGAAAAAACTAAATGTTCTGGAGATTCACCCATGTCCAATCGCCAACAAGGCACCGTCAAATGGTTCAATGATGAGAAAGGCTACGGCTTCATCACCCCAGCAGGCGGCGGCGACGACCTGTTCGTACACTTCAAAGCCATCGAATCTGACGGCTTCAAGAGCCTGAAAGAAGGCCAGACTGTTTCCTTCGTCGCCGAGCGCGGCCAGAAGGGCATGCAGGCTGCACAGGTTCGTCCGGAGTAATTCGGATAGCTGTAAAAAAACCCGCCCTTGTGGCGGGTTTTTTTATGGGCGATTGCATCATCTGAGTGGGGCGGGATTGCCTGCGAAACAGACTTTAGGGTGAAAGGCACGGGCTTCGCCCGTGTTCGCGGGTGAACCCGCTCCTACAGGCGACTGCGCAGGCTTTTCACATTTTGCGCAAGGCAGTTGCCCCCGCGTGCATCAACCGCAGTTGACGCGGGTTACCCTGCCCTGCTCGTCCACGTTCAGGTTCAGGCGCTCTGAGCGGTACTCCAGGGTGACCACATCGCGCGGCTTGAGAATGCGCGCCATCTGCGAGCCGCTGGCCTTGCGTGCCTGCTCCAGCAATTCGGCACTGGCCTGTTTGCCAATGGCAAAGTCGGCACCACTGGCCTGGCAGCGGCCATCGTTGCCAGCTGGGGCGGCCGGCGCAGCCCCACCATCAGCGTTGCCACCAGTGCTGCAACCCGCCAGGACAGCAGCCACAGCCAAAGTTGCCAGGTAAGCACGGGTACGGAACATGAAGCCTCCTAAATCGGTCCGGGAACTGCCTGATCCGACAGCTCCGCTCATCATTTGTTGCAAAACCTGTCAAGTCTGCCTGAACTGTAGCAGGGAGGCGAAAAGCAATCGTGACCGGATTTTGCACAACGTGCTGTGTTTGCCATATGCTTAGCCCGCACGGTCACCGGCGCAAAGCCATGATTTGCTGCAAGAAGTGGAGCGCATCCCGCCTCCATCGAACACCAGGGTCAGGTGTTCCTCCTTCGTTCCGGGCCCCCAGCGAGAGCTTTTCATGAGCACCCACAGCATCGATGCCGATATCAAGGTCAAATGGGCCGAGGGCCAGAGCGCGTACAGCCCTGGCACTCCGGAAGAGTTGCTGTTGATCGCCATCGACCTGTTGGTGCGCGACAACGGTGCCGAGGCGGCACGCAGCTTCATCGACCAGGTGTTCGAGCGCTACGCGCCGCACGCAGCTATTCCAATCGCGCCAGACGGGCACTGAGCAGGTCGAACAGCCCCTGGGCATCACCCTGCTCCACCCACAGCACATTCGCTGGCTGCTTGAGCACGCCGTACCAGTCCGCAATTGTCTGGCCGAAAGTGGGCCCTTCGCGGCTGTCGATGCTCATGTGGATGCGCCGACCACTGAACAGCTCGGGCTTTAACAGGTAGGCGATGACACTGGCGTCATGCACAGGGCCACCGGGCATGCCGTACAGGTCCATGTCGTGGGTGATGTAGGCATTGAGGATGTCCACCACGCGCTTGCTGGCCTGGTTGTTCACGGCTGCCAGTTGCGTCAGGCGGGCGTTGCTGGTCAGCAGCTTGTGGGTGACGTCCAGAGGCAGGTAGGTCAGCTGCACGCCGCTGGCCAGCACCACTTCGGCGGCGTGCGGGTCGGCATAGAGGTTGAACTCCGCCACCGGGGTGATGTTGCCGCCGTTGAAATGCGCTCCCCCCATGACCACCACCTCTTTGATGCCTTTGACGATGCCTGGGCGCTGGATCAGCGCCAGGGCCAGGTTGGTCTGCGGGCCGAGCATGGCGACGGTGATGCTGTGCGGTTTGGCTGCGCCGAGGGTATCGACCAGGTATTGCACGGCATTGCCCTGGGCCAAGGGCGCTTTCGGCTCGTGCACCTGGACACCGGTGAGGCCTTCTTCGCCATGAACGTCGGCGGCGTAGATAGGCGTGCGCACCAATGGGCGGCCGGCACCGGCGTACACCGGGATGTCTTCGCGCCCGGCCCATTCGCGGGCCAGGCGGGCATTGCGCGAGGTCTTGTCCAGGCGCACGTTGCCGGCCACGGTGGTGATGGCGCGGATATTGAGCTCTTTGGGCGAAGCCATGGCCAGAAACAGCGCAACCACATCGTCGGCGCCGGGATCGGTGTCAATGATCAGGTCGATGGGGGCGGCCTGGAGGGTCGAGGCTGTGGCCATGAAGACGATTCCTTGTAGCAGGGACTTGAGCATGGGTGGCACTCCTGTTGCCTATGAATCATTCGTTTGCCCCCCGGTGTCTCTTGTGGAAACGGCTAAAAGGTGACGCCGGAGATGAGTGCAATGTTGCTGTAGGGCTGGCACTCGCCTGTACGCACCACCGCACGGGCACTGCGCGAAAGTACTTTGAAATCCTCATGGGCCAGCCATTCGCGCTTGCCCAGCTTGCCCTTCAATCGCTCGATTTCGACCAGCGCGGGTGGCACCACTTTTTGCATTTCTTCAGCCAGCACGTGCCGCTCAACCTGCAATTCGCTCAGCACCACTCGCAGCACGCTGGCGAAATCCGGCAGGCCAGGCGTAATGGCCAGGTCGATAAATTCCACCCCCGGCGGCACCGGCAGCCCGGCATCGCCGATCACCAGGATATCGCCATGCCCCATGCCGGCAATGACCCGCGACAGGGCAACGTTCAACAGTGGGGTTTTCTTCATGGCGTCAGCTCCGCCAGGTAGGGAATCGACGGTTGGGCACCGGCACGGGTAACCGACAATGCTGCGGCACGCTGACCAAAGATGATCGCCTCACCCTCCTCCAACCCACGTACCAGGCCGGCAGCAAAGCCACCAATGAAGGTATCGCCGGCAGCGGTGGTGTCCAGCGGTTGCACGTGCGGCGCAGGATAGTGCTGATGGCCTTGGGCGGTAACCAGCAAGGCACCTTGCGCACCCAAGGTAATGATCACTTTGCCTGCCCCCAGCTGCAGCAAGCACTCGCCGGCGCGCCGGGCACTGTCCTGATCGGTCACCGCCACACCGGTCAAGGCTTCGGCCTCGCTTTCGTTAGGGGTAAGGTAATCGATATGCGCAAACCAGTCCGCTGGCAAGGGGCCGGTAGCAGGCGCCGGGTTCAGGATGACCTGCTTGCCCAGTTCACGCGCCCTGGCCAGCGTGCAAGCCACAGTGTCAGTCGGCACTTCCAGTTGGCAGATGACCACCTCGGCGGCCTGCAGCAGCGCATCGAAGCGCAGCACCGACTGCGGCGTCAGCAGGCCGTTGGCGCCGGGAACGATGACAATACAGTTCTGGCTGGCGGCATCCACCGTGATCAGCGCCACACCGCTGGACACGCCTGGGCAGGTGCTGACGCCCTGACAGTCGACCCCCTCGACGTATAAGGCCCGGTGCAGTTGCCGACCGTAATCATCATCCCCAACATTGCCGATCATCGCCACGCTGCCGCCCAGCCGCGCAGCCGCCACGGCCTGGTTGGCACCCTTGCCGCCCGGCACCGTGAAAAAGCTATCGCCGGGGAGTGTTTCGCCGGCCCGTGGCAGGCGCTGGGCGCGGGCCACCAGGTCCATATTGAGGCTGCCGACCACCACAACCTTGGCATTCATGACATTTCCTTAGCGTTAGCGGTAATCATTGAACAGGTCCGGGCGCGGCCCGGTGGACTCACGCAAGACGATACGCGGGGCGACAATGCGCTGCTCCGCCGCGCCTTGCCGGGGTGTAGCGATACGCGTCAGCAGCAACGAGGCAGCGCTCTCGCCCAGCTCGCGAATCGACTGGCCCACTGTGGTCAGCGGTGGGTACACGTAGCGGCTCAGTTCGATGTCGTCGAAGCCGATCACCGACAGCTCGCCGGGTACGCTGATATTGCGTTCGGCTGCAGCACGCAGCACACCAAAGCCGATCATGTCGTTACCGGCAAAGATCGCCGAGGGCCGTTTGCCTTCCAGCATCTGCGCCGCCGCTGCATGGCCACCCGGGCTGGTGAAGTCGCAGTGCAGTACACGGCTGCCCAGCACAGGCGCCCCGGCTTCAGCCATGGCACGGCGGAAGCCGCTCAGGCGCAGCTGGGTAACCCCGGTTTCGGCGGGGCCGCCGATATAGGCGACGTCGCGATGGCCAAGCCCCAGCAGGTGCTGGGTGGCCAGGTACGCCCCCTGCTCGTGGTCAATGCGCACCAGGTCGGCATCGACGCCTTCCAGTTCACGGTCGACGATGACCATTGGCGTGCGCACACTGGCCAGGCTTTGCAGCAGGTCATCGTCCTGGCCCACCGAGGCCACTACCAGGCCGTCGATGCGCTTTTCCAGCAGCACGCGCAGGTAGCTGCGCTGCTTCTGCGGGTTGTCGTCGGAGTTGCAAAGGATCACGCAATAGCCGTTGCGCTCGCAGGCGTCTTCGATACCCCGCGCCAGCTCGGCGAAGTACGGGTTGACGCTGTTGGGCACCAACAGGCCGATGGTGGCTGTGCTGCGCGCCTTCAGCGAGCGCGCCACCGCGCTGGGCACGTAATCCAGCTCAATGATGGCGGCTTCCACTTTCAGCCGCACCTGCTCGCTGACCGGACGGGTCTTGTTGAGTACATGAGACACGGTGGTGTACGAGATGCCCGCCAGTGCCGCGACGTCTTTGATGGTTGCCATGTTGTCAGTTCCGCCGGCCTGAACGCCGGCTACGGTAAGTGTCGAGCACCACGGCGATGACGATCACCGCCCCGGTGATGATGCGCTTGGTCGGCTCGCTGGCACCGATCTGCGCCAGCCCGGCGGCCAATACGGAAATGATCAGTACGCCAAAGAAGGTGCTGATGACCGAGCCACGCCCACCCATCAGGCTAGTGCCGCCGATCACGACGGCGGCAATGACCTGCAGCTCCAGGCCAGAGCCGGCATTGGGGTCGGCCGCTTCCAGGCGTGAGATCTGGAACAGCGCGGCCAGGCCGGCGAGCAGGCCCATCAGGGCGAACACCAGCACTTTGTAAGGGCGCGGATCGATACCGGCCAGGCGCACGGCCTCTTCGTTGGTGCCGATACCGATCAGGTAACGACCGAACACCGTACGCGTCAGGACCAACTGGGCGAGCACGATCACCAGCAAGGCGATGATGAACGCCGGCGAAACACCAAAGGCGACCGGGTTGGAGAACCAGGCATAGGCGTCGCCGATATAGGCGGTGCGCGAGTCGGTGAACTGGTAGGCCAAGCCACGGGCCATCTCCAGCACACCAAGCGAAACGATGAACGACGGGATGCGCCAGGCCACGGTGACGCTACCGGTAATGCTGCCGGCCAGCGCGGCCACGGCCATGCCCAGTAGCGCCGAGGGCAGCACGCCCCAGCCCCAGCCGAGTATCGCCACGCTAACCGTCGAGGCAGCCAGCGCCAGCACCGAGCCCACCGACAGGTCGATGCCGCCGATGATCAGCACAAAGGTCATGCCCACCGCCAGCACCATCAGGTCCGGGATCTGGTTGGCCAGCGTGCTGAAAGTGCCATACGACCAGAAGTGGCTGCTGAGGAACGAGAACAGCACGATCATCGCCAGCAAGGCGCCAGCCAGGCCCAGATAGGTGCCCAGGCCAAAGTACGTACCGCTGCGGCGCACGGGGGCGGCTTCCTGGTTGTTGAGCGGGGTGGTTTTCATGCATCCATCCTGGGGGCTGCATCATGCAGCAGCGCGTCACGTTTCTGATAACCGGCGAAGGCGGCGGCAAGCAACTGGTCCTGGCTCCAATGATCACGCGCGAAGGTGTCGATCAGGCGGCCGGCGGACAGCACGGCGATGCGGTCGCAAATCAGCATCAGTTCGCGCAGGTCACTGGACACCACCACCAAGGCCTTGCCTTGACGCGCCAGCTCGGCCAGCAGGCCATAGATGTCGAACTTGGCGCCCACATCGATGCCACGCGTGGGTTCGTCGAACAGCAGCACCTGGCAATCGCGCTCCAGCCAGCGGCCAATTACCACCTTCTGCTGGTTACCGCCAGACAGCTCGCCCACCACTTGCTGCGCGCCAGCACTGCGAATGCGCATGGCCTGGATCTGGCGTTCGGCCAAGGCCTTTTCCGCTTCGCCATCAAGCACGCCGGCCCGCGATACCGCGCCCAGGTTGCCCAACGCAATGTTGGCGCTGATTGACTGCGTCAACAGCAGGCCCTCGCCTTTGCGGTCTTCGGTTATCAGCGCGATACCGGCCCGCACCGCAGCCTTGGGCGAGTCGATGTTTACCGCCTGCGGCGGTTGGCCCAGCGCGATACAGCCGCTGTCGGCGCGATCGGCACCGTAGATCAGGCGCAGCAGCTCGGTACGACCGGCGCCGATCAGGCCGGAGATGCCAAAAATCTCCCCCGCCCTGACTTCGAACGACACCTCGCGCACCTTGTCGCCGCGGCACAGCTTGTCGACCTTGAGCAGCGGTGCCCCCATCTTCCGTCGGCCCAGGTCGATATGCTCGCCCAGCTCGCGGCCGACCATCAGGTTGACCAGTTCGGCGCTGCTGTAGCGCTGGATCGGCTCGTCGCACACCAGTTTGCCATCGCGTAGCACAACGATGCGTTGCGCCACGCGCTGCAACTCTTCCAGGCGATGCGAGATATAAACAATGGCCACGCCACGCGCACGCAGGCGCTCGATCTGGGTGAACAGCAACTCCACCTCGCGCGCAGTGAGCATGGCCGTGGGTTCGTCCAGGATCAGTACATGGCAGTCACCGATCAGGTTGCGGGCAATCTCGACCATCTGCTGATGGCCGATGCCCAGCTCGCCGACCGGGGTGTCCGGGTCGATGGCGTCGAGCCCGACCCGGGCCATGGCGGCCATTGCCAGTTGGCGCAGGCGCTTGTGGCTGATCCAGCCAAAGCGGCTGGGCAGGTTGTCGAGAAACAGGTTTTCCGCCACGGTCAGCGTCGGCAGCAGGTTCAACTCCTGCATGACCATGCGCACACCTAGGCGTTCGGCCTCACTGCGGCTGCCGGGCGCGTAGGCCTGGCCGCGGTAGGTCATGTGCCCGGTGGTAGGCACCTCCAGGCCGCTGATAAGCTTGGACAACGTGCTCTTGCCAGCGCCGTTCTCGCCGGTCAGGGCCAGCACTTCACCGGCGCGCAGGTTCAGGCTGACCTCGCCGAGCACGGGCTGGGCATAGGTCTTGCCCAGGCCGCTGGCGGCGAGCACCACTTCATTGGCCGATGCAGGCATGGCCGATTCTCCTGGCAGCATCAGGGCTTCTTGGTGATGAGTTCGACCGGGGTCTGGATGACGTTGTCGGCATCCACATCAGGTTTTTCGCCCTTGACCATTTTCAGCGCCGCCTGAATGCCGTACACCGCCTGCTGGCTGGCGGCCTGGTCGAGGGTGGCAAGCACGCGACCGTCTGCAAGCATTGGCTTGATGGCATTGATGTTGTCATAGCCCACCACTTGCACCTGGCCGGTCTTGCCAGCGGCACGCACGGCGGACACAGCGCCCAACGCCATGCTGTCGTTGCCAGCCAGCAAGGCCTTCAGGTCGGGGTATTCGTTGAGCATGGAGGCTGCGACGGCGTTGCCTTTGTCGATCTCCCAATTGCCGCTTTGTACCGAGACGATATTCATCTGCGCGGCATTCATGGCGTCCTTGAAGCCGGCGGTGCGCTGCTGGGCATTGGTGGTGGTCGGCACGCCTTCGATAATGCCCACCTGGTCGCCGGCCTTGAGCTTCTGGCTGGCCAGGTAATCGCCAACCAGGCGCGCGCCCTTGCGGTTGTCGGGGCCGACAAAGGGAACGCTGATGCCTTTGCTCTTGAGCAGATCAGGGTCCAGACGGTTGTCGATATTGATCACCACCACCCCCTGGTCCATGGCCTTCTTCACCGCCGACACAAGTGCCTTCGAGTCAGCCGGCGCAATGACCAGGGCCTTGGCGCCGGCATTGACCATCTGCTCGACGATGCGGATCTGCTCGCCAGTGTCGGTTTCGTTCTTGATGCCGTTGGCGATCAGGTCGAACTCGTCGGCGTGGGACTTCTGGTAGTCCTTGGCGCCGTCTTCCATGGTGCGGAAGAACTCGTTGGCCAGCGACTTCATGACAAGGGCGACTTTGGGCTTGTCTTCGGCGTGGGCAGCAGACAATGGCAAGGCGAGGCTAAGCGAGGAAATGACAGCGAGGGCCAGCAGACGACCGGGGAACGGCAGCTTCATGGACGATGACTCCGAATCTTGTGTTTTTTATCGGATCGCAAACGTTTGCGTTGACCAACTATGGTAACAGGACCGTTGTTTGTCAAATCCGTTTGGCTATCGGAGGCCAGAGTGCTGCTGAGGCCGATTATGCAGAATTTCCGAAAACCCGAACACCTTTACCTTTTTTGTTCGGAATTGCGAATGCAGCCCCTCCCTTTTTGCAGGCGCGCTCTCGCGTCACGAATGCGTCGCGCGGCGCCCCCAGCTCGGTGCAACACCACGCATTGCCGCGGCTGCCAAGCAGCCCATTGCAACGCCAGGCCGCTCCCACCCAGGCAGCGCGTGGTGCCTTGGTACGAAAAATGCCTGTAGCCGTGCGCGACTCAATAACTATCTCACTAGGAAGCGAGAACAATAACGATGAATGCCGCACTGAAAACCTTCGCCCCCAGCGCACTCGCCCTGCTGCTGATCCTGCCAACCAGTGCCTCGGCCAAAGAAGCCGAAACCCAACAGAAGCTGGCCAACGTGGTCATCCTCGCCACCGGCGGCACCATTGCCGGCGCCGGTGCCAGCGCTGCCAACAGCGCCACTTACCAGGCTGCCAAGCTGGGCGTCGACAAGCTCATCGCCGGTGTACCAGAACTGGCCGACATCGCCAACGTACGCGGCGAACAAGTGATGCAGATCGCCTCCGAGAGCATCAGCAATGACGACCTGCTGAAACTGGGCAAGCGCGTCGCCGAGCTGGCCGAAAGCAAGGACGTCGACGGTATCGTCATCACCCACGGCACCGACACCCTCGAAGAAACCGCCTACTTCCTCAACCTGGTAGAGAAGACCGACAAGCCAATCGTGGTGGTCGGCTCGATGCGCCCAGGTACCGCCATGTCCGCCGACGGCATGCTCAACCTGTACAACGCCGTGGCCGTAGCCAGCGACAAACAGTCGCGTGGCAAAGGCGTACTGGTGACCATGAACGACGAGATCCAGTCCGGCCGCGATGTGAGCAAGGCGGTCAACATCAAGACCGAAGCCTTCAAGAGCGCCTGGGGCCCGATGGGCATGGTAGTTGAAGGCAAATCGTACTGGTTCCGCCTGCCGGCCAAGCGCCATACGGTCAATTCCGAGTTCGACATCAAGCAGATCAGCAGCCTGCCGCAGGTAGACATTGCCTATGGCTATGGCAACGTCACCGACACCGCCTACAAGGCGCTGGCGCAAAACGGCGCCAAGGCGCTGATCCATGCCGGTACCGGCAACGGTTCGGTATCGTCGCGGGTAGTCCCGGCGCTGCAGGAACTGCGCAAGAACGGCGTGCAGATCATCCGCTCGTCGCATGTCAACCAGGGTGGTTTCGTACTGCGTAACGCCGAACAGCCGGATGACAAGAACGACTGGGTCGTGGCTCACGACCTGAACCCGCAGAAGGCGCGGATCCTGGCGATGGTGGCAATGACCAAGACCCAGGACAGCAAGGAGCTGCAGCGCATCTTCTGGGAATACTGAGTGTTCCCCCCTCAGGGCCGGTGCGCCGGCTCTGAGGGCCTCACTGCCCTCTCCTGAACCGCACAGACACTGAGGGTAAAAACCGGCGACATCGCTTACCTTTCTGACCGGCCTCATGGTTTACAGGCCAACACTGGATTTCTCCTGACAAGCTGTTGCGAATTTACTTACAGTGAAATACTGTACGCGCATACAGCAAAAACAAGGAAATTCCTGTGTCCAGCACCGCCTCCGCCACCCCGAGCAGCTATGAACAGCTGGGTGTACGCATCCAGAAGATCATCAACAGCCCCACCGCCCAGCGCAGCCGCGCGGCGCTGATCTTCCGCCTGGAACAGGAAAGCCCGGATGACTGGGAAACCCTGCTTCAGGAGATTGCCGAGAACGACAACGTCACCCTCGCCCACCGTGACGATGGCGGCGTGCAGATTTTCTGGACCGTACCAAAGGAAGACTGACTGCGCATGAGAGTTTCGTTTTTCGCAGCCGCTTGCCTGTTACTGACCACGCCGTTTGCTCAAGCCGACGCCCCGCGTACCTTCCAGGATGCCAAGAAGGTCGCCTGGAAGCTCTATGCACCGCAATCGACCGAGTTCTATTGCGGGTGCAAATACAAGGGTAACAAGGTCGACCTGGCGTCCTGCGGCTATACCCCGCGCAAGAATGCCCGGCGCGCCTCGCGCATCGAATGGGAACACATCGTACCCGCCTGGCAGATCGGCCATCAGCGCCAATGCTGGCAGAGTGGCGGGCGCAAGCAGTGCTCGCAGCATGACGAAGTGTACCAGCGCGCCGAAGCCGACCTGCACAACCTGGTGCCAAGCATCGGTGAGGTCAACGGCGACCGCAGCAACTTCAGTTTCGGCTGGCTGCCGGAGCAACGCGGCCAGTATGGCCGCTGCCTGACCCAGGTCGATTTCAAGGCCAGGAAAGTGATGCCGCGCCCATCGATCCGCGGCATGATCGCCCGCACCTACTTCTACATGAGCAAGCAGTACAACCTGCGCCTGTCCAAACAGGACCGCCAGCTGTTCGAAGCCTGGAACAAGACCTACCCGCCGCAAGCCTGGGAGCGGCAACGCAACCAACAGGTCGCCTGCGTGATGGGGCGGGGAAACGCATTCGTGGGGCCGGTCAACCTCAAGGCGTGCGGTTGACCCTTAAGCCAGCGCTTGTAAGTAGGCGCTGGCTTCCCGGTAACGGGCCAGCCGCGCCAGATCGGCGGGGCCCGGACAGGGGATGCGCGAGAGATCACTGTTGTCGGCCAGATCAGCCAGCTTGACGGTGCGCGCCAACGGATCACCGCCCAGGCGCACTACGAAATCCTGGTAAGGCTCGCCCTCGCGGCGGCTAAGCGCCAGCAACGCGGCCAGGATTTTCAGCGCGAAGCCCTCACGCGCCAGGTCGGACAGGGTCAGCGGGGTGTCTTCGATCACATCGTGAAGCACCGCCACAATCCGCTGTTCAGGTGTGGAAACCCGCATCATCACGCGTAACGGGTGGAGGATATAAGCCGCCCCACCCTTATCGTATTGCCCTTCATGCGCCCTGGCGGCCACGGCAATGGCCCGCTCCAGTGTAGACATGAGGCCCTCCCCGTTTGGCCGCTACCCACCCAAGCATAGCCAAACTTGTGTGAACAGCGCCTGACACAAACCTTGGCTGCGGCGCCTCCGCCCAGGCTTAGGCTCTATAGGAAAAGCCTTGATACTTGTTCATACTGCGTTGAAAACAGACCCTAGCGTGATGCGCCGTGCTGGATGACCACCGAATCGGTACCCAGCTTGGCCATCACTTCATCCCTGCGCGCTTGCGCCTCTTCGCGGGTGGGGAACGGCCCCAGCAGCACCACCGGCTTGCCGTCGCGGTACTCCACCGAAGACGGGATGCCCTTTTCGATCAGGCGCGCCGTCATGTCGCTGAGCGCCCCCATGTTGGCGCCCTGCACCACTTCCACATCCCAACCCTGGGGCGCCGGCTGGTCTGCCAGGGCCTCGGCACGCCGCTGCAGGTCGGCGCCGCCGCAAAGCTCGCGGATACGCAGGTTATTGCCGGTATCGTCGACGATGATGTCGTACTGGCCGTCGCGCTTGATCGCCACGTAGCTGCGGTAGGCTTCGTACTGCCCGGCATCGTCCTTGCCGCGCACCTGACCGCAGATGGTGCCTTGGGTGTCGATCCGCACGTTGCCGAACTTGGCGGTCTTGGGGTTGTGCAGGTGTTCGGCCACCTGCTTGTGCACGCCTTCGACCTCGTTCTCACAGCCCGCCAGGGCGAGCACTGCCATTACCACAGCCAGTTTGCGCACGCGTGTACCTCCAGATTCGAAGGGGCGGATTCTAGCACGCCGGGGTATGCCCGAACCGCGACCAAACGTTACACGCTGCTTCGGGCGCAAATGCAAAAAGGGCGATCATTTCTGATCGCCCTTTTTCGATTTGGTAGGCACAATTGGACTCGAACCAACGACCCCCACCATGTCAAGGTGGTGCTCTAACCAACTGAGCTATGTGCCTGTCGTGTGGTGCGCATATTAGTGATCAGATGCGTACCTGTAAAGCTTTTTTTTGAGAAAAATCAAAAACTTTCGCATGCAAGTGCTTCATGCCCATACCGCGGTTTTCAACACACATGGCAATGGACAATGAAAAAAGGGGTGACCCTTTCGGATCACCCCTTTTTCGATTTGGTAGGCACAATTGGACTCGAACCAACGACCCCCACCATGTCAAGGTGGTGCTCTAACCAACTGAGCTATGTGCCTGTCGTGTGGTGCGCATTCTACGCATTACAAAAACCCTGTCAACACTTTTTTTCGCGCTAACCTACTGAATCTTAAACTCTTTATATAAAGGCGGGCTGAAGGGTATCCCGTAAAGGATTTTCACCAGACGACTAGCGGGTGTTTATTATTATTGATAGCATCGGTACATTCGTTAAAAATATAAAACACGAGGTTCCTGCAGCATGGCTAACACCCCCTACCCCCAGTCCTACTACGCCGCCTCGGCCAACCCGGTGCCGCCACGTCCGGCGCTGCAGGGTGAGGTGGAAACCGATGTGTGCATCATCGGTGCCGGCTACACCGGCCTGTCCAGCGCCCTGTTCCTTCTGGAGAACGGTTTCAAGGTAAGCATCGTCGAAGCGGCCAAGGTCGGCTTTGGCGCATCGGGCCGTAACGGCGGCCAGATCGTCAACAGCTACAGCCGCGACATTGATGTCATCGAACGCACCGTTGGCCCCAAGCAGGCACAACTGCTGGGCCACATGGCCTTCGAGGGCGGGCGCATCATTCGTGAGCGCGTGGCCAAGTACAACATTCAGTGCGACCTGAAAGATGGTGGCGTATTCGCCGCCCTTACCAGCAAGCAGATGGGCCACCTGGAATCGCAAAAGCGCCTGTGGGAACGCTTTGGCCATAATCAGCTAGAGCTGATGGACCAGAAGCGCATCCGCGAAGTGGTTGCCTGCGACAGCTACATCGGCGGCATGCTCGACATGAGCGGCGGCCACATCCACCCGCTGAACCTGGCCCTGGGCGAAGCTGCCGCGGTCGAGTCGCTGGGTGGCATCATCTATGAGCAAACCCCGGCCATCCGCATCGAACGTGGTGCCAACCCGGTGGTGCATACCCCCCAGGGCAAGGTCCGCGCCAAGTTCATCATCGTTGCCGGCAACGCCTACCTGGGCAACCTGGTACCCGAGCTGGCCGCCAAGTCCATGCCATGCGGCACGCAGGTGATCACCACCGAGCCACTGGGCGAAGAACTGGCACGCACCCTGCTGCCGCAGGACTACTGCGTCGAGGATTGCAACTACCTGCTCGACTACTATCGCCTGACCAGCGACAAGCGCCTGATTTTCGGTGGCGGCGTGGTGTACGGCGCGCGTGACCCGGCCAACATCGAGGCGATCATCCGCCCGAAAATGCTCAAGGCCTTCCCGCAGCTGAAGAACGTGAAGATCGACTACGCCTGGACCGGTAACTTCCTGCTGACCCTGTCGCGCCTGCCACAGGTTGGCCGGATCGGCGACAACATCTACTACTCGCAGGGTTGCTCGGGCCACGGCGTAACCTATACCCACCTGGCGGGCAAGGTACTGGCCGAGGCCCTGCGCGGCCAGGCAGAGCGCTTCGACGCCTTTGCCGGCCTGCCGCACTACCCGTTCCCGGGTGGCCAGATGCTGCGCGTACCCTTCAGCGCCATCGGTGCCTGGTACTACAGCCTGCGCGATCGCCTGGGCTTCTGATTCAGGCAAGCTTGCGCCCACAGGATTTGTGCTATTTGCACAGTCCGTGTGGGCGCGGGCTTACCTGCGAAGGGGCAGGCACTGGCAGCGCTATTTGTTCAGGCTATTTACCGCCTGCTTCGCCGCAATCTCTTGCCCCGCCTCGGCCAGTTCATCCGCAGCGTGCAACCACCGCTGGCGATCAACCTGAGCCGGCAGTTGCCGAGGTGGCTGCACCAGCACCGCCCAACTCCCCTGCTTCGCCCACGCCGATGCAAAGTCATCGAATGCCATCATCTGCCGCCGGTGCATACCCGAGCGCAGCAGCACCCGCTGCTTGTAACGGTCATACCCCATCAACACCGCATAGCGCGGCTCGCTCCACCAGGCCGAACCTTCCTCGTAACGCAGCAGCACCGGGTTGCCCGCTGCCACCTGGGTCAGCAGCGCGTCCAGTTGCTTGTCCAGCGGGTACACCACCCTGCCGTAGTCCCGCGCCACACGGGGAATAGCGGTATCCAGCGTTTCGGCGCCCTGAGGCAGGTTCAGCGGCTTATCCAGCAAGCCCGGCGTAATAGGTGCCCCCTGCTGCGACAGCACTGCCGCCAGTGCCATGGCCCCGCTGTGGTTGGCGTTGCCACGGTAGAACGGCACGCTGCTGATTTCGACCCGCTGCGGCAGGCCCTTGAGGTTACCGGGCGGTGCGCTGGCGCAGCCGGCCAGGGTGGCAGCCAGCAGACAGGCGGCCAGTAACCGCCGGGGGGCAGCCTTGAAGGAATGTTGCTCCATGGACACTCGCTTGTTCCAACGCCAGGCAGGCAGCGCCCGGCTCTGGCCACCGATCATAGGTCCGACAGCCGCGCGGGTATAGTCCGACAGCGCCTTGGAGCGAATCGGCACTAGAGATCGACCATTGTTCGATGGAACGTCACAGGCGAAGGGCTAGACTAAAGCAGTGTCTGGAAGGTAAACGCGGGCCAATCAAGCGCTTGCCGTAGAGATGGAGGCACAGATGAGCCTGACCATGGCAATACTCATGCTGGTAGGCATGTGGCTAAGCGTCGCAGCCGCCATGCTGTGGGGTGTACTGCGTATCGTGCGGCGTCATGCACACCATCACCACCTGCCACCGCAGGCCCCGCCAAGGCCACAGCCGGTATCACGGGCGCGGCGGCATGCCGGGGTGAGCTAACCTCAGGATTTTCTGAAGCCCACTCACGGACAAGCCCGCTGCACAGGTATTTCGCAATGCCAGTGGGACGCGAGGTACCTGTATGAGCGGGCTTGTCGGTGAGGGGGGCGCAATACGCCCCTTTTTTACATCAACCTTCAGCCGCCTCACGCTTCAAACGCGCCCGGCGGGCCAGGATGTTGAGGACCTCGATAGCCGTCGAGAACGCCATGGCCGCATACACATAGCCCTTGGGGACATGGGCGCCGAAGCCTTCGGCGATCAGCGTCATGCCGATCATGATGAGGAAGCCCAGCGCCAGCATGACCACGGTCGGGTTGTCGTTGATGAAATTGGCCAGCGGATCGGCTGCCACCATCATCACGATCACAGCAGTGATAACGGCGATAATCATGATAGGCAGGTGCTCGGTCATGCCCACGGCGGTGATGATGCTGTCGACCGAGAAGACGATGTCCAGCAGCAGGATCTGGAAGATCGCCGCAGCAAAGCCCAGAGTAACCGTGGAGGAGACTTTGGCTTCCTCCTTGGCGCCATGCGGGTCGACGTTTTCGTGAATCTCCTTGGTCGCCTTCCACAGCAGGAACAGACCACCGGCAATCAGGATCACATCCTTCCACGAGAAGGCGTTGCCGAACACTTCGAACACCGGGTCGGTCAGCTGAACGATCCAGGCCACGGTGCTGAGCAAGGCCAGTCGCATGACCAAAGCCATGCTGATACCGATGCGGCGCGCCTTGGAGCGGTACTCCACCGGCAGTTTGTTGGTCAGGATCGAGATGAAGATCAGGTTGTCGATGCCCAGTACAATTTCCATGGCCACCAGCGTAGCCAGGGCAACCCAGGCGGTCGGGCTAGCGGCGAGTTCCAGCAAATATTCCATTGTTCAAATCCTGCAGCGGCGGTTGGGGTCAGATTTCCTGGGTTTCTTCTTTCTTCTCGACATCCTTGGGCTTGTGCCCTTCGCTGCCAATGGCTTCGCTCAGCGCCTGCTGGGCAGCCTTGTTGGTGTCGTCGATGGCCTGCTTGGCCGACTGCGCCGCCTGGTCGAGCATCTGCTGGGCGGATTTCTCGGCCTGGTCGCAGCCTGCCAGGGTGAACAGGGCCAAAGCCAGCACCAACGGGGTGCCAATGGATTTGAATTGCAGCATGGTGTCCTCGCTTGAAATAACCCGGCGGCGCATGGCGCCTGGTAGCCGTGCATTCTAGAGACGGCAATAGTTCAGGAAAATTCGTATTTTCATGGCATATACTTCGGTTTTTACGAATCGGAACGACCGACGGTGCTTAACTATCGCCAGCTGCACTACTTCTGGGCCGTGGCCAAGACGGGCAGTATCACCCGCGCCAGCCAACAGCTGAACCTCACGCCGCAAACCATCAGCGGGCAGATCACCCTGTTCGAGCAAACCTACGGCCTGGAACTGTTCCAGCGCGCCGGCCGGCAGCTGGAACTGACCGAAACCGGCCGCCAGGCCCTGGTGTATGCAGAACAGATGTTTCAGATTGGCAGCGAGCTTGAAGCCATGCTGCGCGCCGGCCCTCAGGAGCAGATCCTGTTTCGTGTGGGGGTGGCTGACGTGGTGCCCAAATCCATTGTCTACCGCCTGCTGGCACCGACCATGGATCTGGAGGAGGTGCTGCGCATCAACTGCCGCGAGGACAAACTCGAGCGGTTACTGGCAGACCTGGCTATCCAGCGCCTGGACCTGGTGATTTCCGACAGCCCCATGCCCAACCACCTGGACATCAAGGGCTACAGCCAGAAGCTGGGCGAGTGCGGGCTGAGCTTCTTCGCCACCCCGGCGCTGGTACAACGGCTGGACGGTCCTTTTCCAGCGTGTCTGCAGGATGCTCCGCTGCTTGTTCCCGGCCAGGAGACCGTGGTACGCAGCCGCCTGCTGCGGTGGCTGGGCGAGCAGCAGGTGCAGCCACGGATCGTGGGGGAATTCGATGACAGTGCCTTGATGCAAGCGTTCGGGCAGTCGGGCAGCGGCATTTTCGTTGCTCCCAGCGTAATCGCCGAAGAAGTGTGCCGTCAGTATGGCGTGCAACTGATCGGGCAGACCGAAGCCGTGCACGAATCGTTCTATGCCATTTCGGTGGAGCGCAAAGTCAAGCACCCAGGGATCGTGGCGATTACCGAGGGTGCGCGGCGGGAGTTGTTTCACTGGTAGCCGTAAAAGCCTGATTGACTACGAACACAGCCCGACATGCGCCATAGGTGCTCTATGGTAAAGTCCGCCCTTTCCAGATTCCGAGATACCGCTGCACATGACCCCTTTTCTCCGCCTCCTCAACCGCACCAGCCTGGTGACCCAGATCGTCATCGGCCTGCTCGCCGGCATCGCCCTCGCCCTGCTGGCACCTGCCATCGCCCGTGACCTGGCCTTTCTTGGCAAGGTGTTCGTCAGTGCCCTGAAGGCGGTTGCGCCCGTGCTGGTGTTCATCCTGGTCATGGCTTCGGTCGCCAACCATCGTCACGGCCAGGAAGTCCACATTCGCCCGATCCTCTGGCTGTACCTGCTGGGCACCTTTGCCGCTGCAGTGGTGGCCGTGGTTGCCAGCATGCTGTTCCCCTCGCACCTGGCGCTAAGCACCAGCGAAGCCACGCTGAGCGCGCCAGGCGGCATCGCCGAGGTGATGCAGAACCTGCTGCTGAGCGCGGTAGACAACCCGGTCAATGCCCTGCTCAATGCCAACTTCATCGGCGTGCTGACCTGGGCCGTCGGCTTGGGCGTGGCCCTGCGCCATGCCGGCGAAACCACCCGCACCGTGGTCGCAGACCTGTCCAATGGCGTCACCCTGATCGTGCGCATGGTCATCCGCTTCGCCCCGCTGGGCATTTTTGGCCTGGTCAGCTCCACCCTGGCACAGTCTGGCCTGGACGCCCTGCTCGGCTACCTGCACCTGCTGGCGGTACTGATTGGCTGCATGCTGTTCGTGGCGCTGGTGATGAACCCGCTGATCGTGTTCTGGAAGATCCGCCGCAACCCCTACCCACTGACACTGCTGTGCCTGCGTGAAAGCGGCATTACTGCGTTCTTCACCCGCAGTTCGGCCGCCAACATCCCGGTCAACCTGGCATTGTCGGAACGCCTTGGCCTGCATAAAGACACTTACTCGGTGTCGATCCCGCTGGGCGCAACCATCAACATGGCCGGCGCGGCAACCACCATTACCGTGCTGACCCTGGCCGCAGTGCATACCCTGGGTATCCAGGTGGACCTGCCAACTGCCGTGCTGCTCAGCGTGGTGGCGGCAGTGTGCGCCTGCGGCGCCTCGGGCGTGGCCGGGGGTTCGCTGCTGCTGATTCCGCTGGCGTGCAGCCTGTTTGGCATCCCAAGCGAAATTGCCATGCAGGTAGTGGCGGTGGGCTTCATCATTGGCGTGTTGCAGGATTCGGCCGAAACGGCGCTGAATTCTTCGACCGATGTGCTGTTCACTGCGGCGGCGTGTCAGGCTGAAGAGCGGCGTAACGGCTAAGCGCGCCGGGGCCGCATTGCGGCCCCAATTGCCTTACGCGATGGCATTACCTACCCTAGTGGCCTTTCCCCAGCCACGAGACAGGGCCATGTCAGAACACGAAACCGCAGGTGAAGGCCGCTTCAACAGCATCGAGATCCGCGTTCTCGGCTCGCTGATCGAAAAGCAGGCCACAAGCCCGGAAAGCTACCCGCTGACCCTCAATGCCCTGGTCCTGGCCTGCAACCAGAAGACCAGCCGCGAGCCGGTGATGAACCTCACCCAAGGCCAGGTCGGCCAGGCGCTGCGCGCCCTCGAAGGTCAGGGCATGACCCGCCTGCAGATGGGCAGCCGTGCCGACCGCTGGGAACATCGGGTAGACAAGGCACTGGAGCTGGTGCCAGCACAGTTGGTGCTGATGGGCCTGATGTTCCTGCGGGGCCCGCAAACCCTCAACGAACTGCTGACCCGTAGCAACCGCCTGCACGACTTTGACGACACCGAGCAGATCCAGCATCAGCTGGAGCGCCTGATCTCGCGGGACCTGGCCTTGCACCTGCCACGTCAGGCCGGCCAGCGTGAAGACCGCTACACCCATGCCTTGGGCGACCCGGCGGAAATCGAGGCGATTCTCGCTGCACGCCAACAGGAAGGCGGCGCGCGCAACAGTGGCGGCAGTGTGTCAGAAGACCGCATCGAAGCCCTCGAAGCCCGCATTGCGGCGCTGGAAGCGCGCCTGGCCGAGCTGGAAGGCTGAGCCGTCACAGCTCGGGGTCGGGGAAATTGCGGCAGCTCTTGCGCTCGGCCAGCTCCCGGTCAGTGGGGCGCTGGTCGACGAACACAGCGCGACCGTCGGCGTAGATTTCCAGGTAGCCCCAGTGCAGGTCCTGCTCTTGCTGCCCGGGCTTTGGGGGGACTAGCCACCAGGGTTCGCGGCTGATCAGGGTCATGCGGGGGATTCCTGAGGGGTTTACGTGTAAGCATAGACACCTTCAGGTTGATGCTTTGCTTGTACCGGCCCTTTCGCGGGTGAACCCGCTCCTACAGCGGTCTGTGTCCAACTCCCGATGTGTGTCCACCACCAATCTGTGTAGGAGCGGGTTTACCCGCGAATACGGTCGCGGCGGCAACGGTGAACGGCGGGGGGAAATTGGCCAGCAGGGCCGGCCTCTTCGCGGGTAAACCCGCTCCTACGGGGATCTTCACAGTTTCAACAACTGCGCAGTCCTGCGAGAGCGGCTTTAGCGGCGAAGCGGCCGGTACAGGCTTACGCCGGTGCCGAAGTCCGAATCAGGTGGTCAAAGGCCGCCAGCGATGCCTTGGCCCCCTCACCCACCGCAATGACAATCTGCTTGTACGGCACGGTAGTCACGTCACCGGCGGCAAACACACCGGGGATGCTGGTCTGGCCCTTGGCGTCGACAATGATTTCGCCACGCGGCGACAGCTCGACGGTGCCCTTCAGCCAGTCAGTATTGGGCAACAGGCCAATCTGCACGAAGATGCCTTCCAGTGCCACTTCGTGCTGTTCATCCGTGGTGCGGTCCTTGTAGCGCAGGCCGGTCACCTTCTCGCCATTGCCCAGCACCTCGGTGGTCAGCGCGCTGGTGATCACGTTAACGTTCGGCAGGCTGTGCAGCTTGCGTTGCAACACCGCATCGGCACGCAGCTGGCTGTCGAACTCGATCAGCGTCACCTGGGCGACGATACCGGCCAGGTCGATGGCCGCCTCCACACCCGAGTTGCCGCCGCCAATCACCGCCACGCGTTTACCCTTGAACAGCGGGCCGTCACAGTGCGGGCAGTAGGCCACGCCGCGGCCGCGGTACTCCTGCTCACCTGGCACGTTCATTTCGCGCCAGCGGGCGCCGGTGGCCAGGATCACAGTCTTGGCCTTCAGCGAAGCGCCCCCCGCCAGACGCACTTCGTGCAGACCGCCCTCGGCAGCAGGAATCAGCGCTTCACCGCGCTGCAGGTTCATGATGTCGACGTCGTACTGTTTGACGTGCTCTTCCAGCGCCGTGGCCAGCTTCGGTCCTTCGGTTTCCTGCACCGAGATGAAGTTCTCGATGGCCAGTGTGTCCAGCACCTGGCCGCCGAAGCGCTCGGCAGCAACACCGGTGCGGATGCCCTTGCGGGCAGCGTAGATGGCAGCAGCGGCGCCAGCGGGGCCACCGCCGACAACCAGCACGTCAAAGGCATCCTTGGCGTTGATCTTCTCGGCCTGGCGGGCGCCGGCGTTGGTGTCGATCTTGCCAATGATTTCTTCCAGGCCCATACGGCCCTGACCAAACACTTCACCGTTGAGGTAGATACTCGGTACCGCCATGATCTTGCGCGATTCCACTTCTTCCTGGAACAGCGCACCGTCGATAGCCACATGGCGCACGTTGGGGTTGAGTACCGCCATCAGGTTCAGTGCCTGGACGACGTCCGGGCAGTTCTGGCACGACAGCGAGAAGTAGGTTTCGAAGTTGAATTCGCCTTCCAGGGCCTGGATCTGCTCGATCACTTCGGCACTGGCCTTTGACGGATGGCCGCCGACTTGCAGCAGCGCCAGCACCAACGAGGTGAACTCGTGGCCCATGGGGATGCCGGCGAAGCGCAGGCTGATATCGGCACCCGGGCGGTTCAGCGAGAACGAAGGGCGACGGGCATCGGTACCGTCCGCGCTGAAGGTAATGAGGTTCGACAGGCCGGCAATTTCCACCAGCAGGTCGTGCAATTCGCGGGACTTCGCGCCGTCGTCGAGGGAGGCAACGATCTCGATCGGCTGGGTGACCCGCTCCAGGTAGATTTTCAGTTGCGATTTAAGCGTGGCGTCCAACATACGGGCGATTCCTTTTTCAAAACTCGGATACAAAAACGCCCAGGCGAGGTCGCCCGGGCGTTTGACGGGGCGGTAGGTATTTCAGCTTTGGCGGCTGCTTACCGCCCGCGTTATGGGCATGACCTTAGATCTTGCCTACGAGGTCCAGCGACGGCGCCAGAGTGGCTTCGCCTTCTTTCCACTTGGCCGGGCACACTTCGCCTGGGTGAGCGGCAACGTACTGGGCAGCCTTGACCTTACGCAGCAGTTCGGCAGCGTCACGGCCTACGCCACCGTCGTTCAGCTCGACGATCTTGATCTGGCCTTCCGGGTTGATCACGAAGGTACCGCGGTCGGCCAGGCCGGCTTCTTCGATCAGCACGTCGAAGTTGCGCGAAATGACGTGAGTCGGGTCACCGATCAGCGGGTATTGGATCTTGCCGATGGTGTCGGAAGTGTCGTGCCAGGCTTTGTGAGTGAAGTGGGTATCGGTGGAAACACCGTAAATTTCCACGCCCAGCTTCTGGAACTCGGCGTAGTTGTCAGCAAGGTCACCCAACTCGGTCGGGCAAACGAAGGTGAAGTCGGCCGGGTAGAAGAACACGACAGACCACTTGCCTTTCAGATCGGCTTCGCTGACCTGAACGAACTCGCCTTTGTGGTAGGCGGTGGCGTTGAAGGGTTTGACCTGGCTGTTGATGATTGGCATGAGAGACGCTCCTTCATGGGGTTGGAATCAGTTGATGGATAGAATCCTAACTAATCATCCCGCGGAAGGCTCATTGGCAAAGCTCATGCTTTCGATTGGTTTTGGCTATAACCGGGGTTATTTAATAGAAGGGAAAGGGCTGAGCAAAGGATTGCGGGCTTGAGCGCTGCACTGGCAAAGAAATGTAACAGCTACCCATTCGGCACCACTGGCAAACGGGTCTAGGCTCAAGCTCATGTGATACCGGGCCCCTCTGACGGCTGCCAAGCCGCCATGTCGGATCACTGTTGCCATGCAACGTCGACATTCAAGGAGGGGCTCATGACAGCTCTGCAAGCATTCCTCACAACACCTGTCCTGGGTACCAGCGCCTGGTTGTGGCTGGTATTCATGGCCATCGTCATCGGTTTACTGGTCCTCGACCTGGGCGTGCTGCACCGCCACGACCGGGAAATTGAAATGCGCGAGAGCCTGCTGCTGTATTCGGGCTATTTCAGTGTCGGTGTGCTGTTCGGCGCGGGGGTCTGGTACCAGTTGGGTGCGCAGTCGGCGCTGGAGTTCTACACCGGTTTCCTGGTCGAACAGTCGCTGTCGATGGACAACGTGTTCGTCATGGCAATGATCTTCAGCTACTTCGCCATCCCGCGTCGCTACCAGCACCGCGTGCTGTTCTGGGGCATCCTGGGCGTGGTGTTCCTGCGGGCCATCATGATCGGCGTGGGCGCGGCGCTGGTACAGAACTTTGCCTGGGTGCTGTACATCTTCGGTGCCTTCCTGCTGTTTACCGGGGTAAAAATGGCGCTGTCGAAGGAAGACAGCCGCCCGGACCTGGCCAACAACCCGATCCTCAAGTTCGTGCGGCGGCACATGCGGGTTACCGACCAGATCCATGGCTCGCACTTCTTCGTACGCCACACCCCGCCCGGGCACAGCAAGGCGCTGCGTTATGCCACCCCGCTGTTTCTGGCGCTGGTACTGATCGAACTGGCCGACCTGGTGTTTGCCGTCGACAGCGTGCCGGCGATCTTCGCCATCACCCAGGACCCGTTCATCGTCTACACCTCCAACATCTTCGCCATCCTCGGCCTGCGCTCGCTGTATTTCGCGCTGGCGGCGCTGATGCACCGGTTCGTTTACCTCAAGTACGCACTGGCGCTGGTGTTGATCTTCATTGGCTGCAAGATTTTCTACCACGGCATGGTGGGCAAGGTGCCGGCGCTGCTGTCGTTGGGCGTGACATTCGGGTTGTTGCTGGGTGGGGGGGTGATTTCGTTGATCAAGACGCGGGGGCAGACGTTGAATAAAGACGACAAGACGATAGAAAAAGCAGCTAACGATAAGAAAACAACGGGACAAAAAAAGAATGACCCACAGTTACGGGTCTGAGTTGCAATCATTGCTTGATGATGAAGTAACCAACCGCTCCCCAAAGTGAGGCAATCAAGATCAACCAAAGGGCTGCTCCCATATCTCGCCTCAACTTTGGGGGAAAATTGTCAAGCTCCGCTTCGTTCAACCATCCGAGGCGTGAATGTAACCTAGGGAATGTGACCAAAGCGCTTACTGTACTCATCAGTAGGCATCGATGCCTTAGGTTTCGTCCGCCCCATACGGGTTTCATCTGCTCAAGATAGGGGTTGCTCGTGATCGCTGAAAGGGCGACATCAAAATCACTCGACAAAGCAATTTTCACATTGATAGCGATCCCCGCAAGGCCCAGAACGAAAGGCGCAATCAGGAATCCTATTTGCAACAATGGGGACCAATTGTCAAAGTCAATCATCAGTCACCTCATGAAGGAGTTCACCGGTTTGCTCTCCGAGGGCGCCAATACCAATAGCGCCTGCAGAAGAGGCGGCGCCAACGATCGCAATCCCGCACACTGCACCAAACCCACCGGTACCCACCGCAAAAATACCGCATAACGCAGCTGCTGCAGCACCTCCACCAGAGGCGCCTACCAACCCTCCCGTTAGACCCCCTACAAAATTTCCCGCTTCAGTAAACCGAACCTTTCGACAAGCACGAGTCTCCCCGGCCCGACAGACTTCTTTTACTTTCAGATAAGACGAGGTCCCGCCCAGCCCAATCGCTGCATACCCTCCGTATTGAAGGTACTTACTTAACCGCGCCACCTTCTCAAGATGTGTCGCATACCCCGGAATCTGCCCCGGTCCGCCCGCTTTCGACCAATGGTGCACCAGGCTCTTGGTAGAGATAATCAAGCTCTTCTTCAGCCGCTCATAGCTCCCCAGATTCAGTTGCTTATTAAGCAACGCCGCTTTCAACTGGCCATCCAGTTGCTGCAACAACCGCCTGCGCTCGGCGAAGAAACCCGGACTATTCAAATGGCCATGGTGCATGAACTCACGCTGGTGCAATTGCTCGATGCTGGTCAAGGTATTGCTTACTTGTTTCAAGCCTTGATCCAGCATGTCCTTGCCTACGCCCATGGACAGACTGGCGTTGCTGAGCAAGCCGGCGATTTCGGCCTGGTGCTGCATCATGAAATCCGCTTCGACGTAGTCGAGTGCCTCCAGCGCACGCCGCGCATGCTGCGCAGCCGCCATAAGCTCTCCCTCTTCGCGCGTGCAGGCATTTCCATTGTCAGGATCACCGATAACGAAGATTTCCCCAGCTTTGAACCCTTGCGCATACGTGGGGTTGAGCCGCTGTAACCGTGAGACCGGCAACGTGGAATCGTGTCCGGCCAGTTGAAGCAGTATCTGGGGAAACGACATGCGTCGTGGAACCACGTAGAAGCCAGGCTCCAGCGAACCAGGCAGTGCACCTATTACCGGTTGGGAGAAGCGCTCGGGGTTGAAGGTGGGTGACAGCTCGGCAGCGTGGGTATTGGCACGCCCTGCAATGGAGTGCATGGACGGCGGAGCCTCATACAAGGGCGCGACTACCCGGTTGGTGCCCGGCGAACAGCCACAGACAACCAACGCACCATCCATAGCCACCCGCTGGCCATCTGAAATAAAGTGATCCACACCTTCGGCGACAGTTCCCGCCTGCCCACAAAGAGGGCATGGCGTGGTGTGGTCGCCTTCACGGAGCACCATTCGGCCTTCGTCTAGATAGCCGGCCCCCGTCGCAATACAGACAGCACCCGTTGTGGTGACATCGCCATCTACCGCCTGACCTTTCCCCTCTAGATTGACGCGCATATATGAACTCCCTGTACTTGATCCAGGTTGGAAACCTATCACCAGCAAGGGAGATTCAAGTGGCCTCAGCCAAAATTCAGATACGTCCTACAAGTTGCAGGACTTTGCGCAATCACTGCAGGCGCGGGTTTGATCGCGAATGGGCCGGCGCAGGCTGACGCGTTCACCGCCCGCTACGCAACATCTCCACCGGCACATACTTGCCAATTTCGTATTTGCCAATCGCCGCCCGGTGCACTTCATCCGGCCCGTCAGCCAGGCGCAGGGTGCGCTGCATGGCATACATGTAGGCCAGCGGGAAATCGCCGCTTACCCCTGCCCCGCCATGTATCTGGATAGCCCGGTCGATCACGTTCAATGCCACGTTCGGCGCCACCACCTTGATCTGGGCGATCTCGCTACGAGCCACCTTGTTGCCGACGGTGTCCATCATGTAGGCCGCTTTAAGCGTCAGCAGTCGGGCCATGTCGATTTCCATGCGCGAGTCGGCGATCTTGTCGACGTTGCCGCCCAAGCGTGCCAGTGGCCGACCAAAGGCAGTACGCTCCACCGAGCGCTTGCACATCAGCTCCAGCGCGCGCTCGGCCATGCCGATCGAGCGCATGCAGTGGTGGATACGGCCTGGGCCCAGTCGGCCCTGGGCAATTTCGAAGCCGCGGCCTTCGCCAAGGATCACGTTTTCGTACGGCACCCGCACATTCTCGAAAAGGACTTCGGCATGACCATGGGGCGCATCGTCATAACCGAACACCGGCAGCGGGCGGACAATCTTCACGCCCGGCGTGTCGGTAGGCACCAGCACCATGGAATGCTGCTGGTGGCGTGGCCCTTCAGGGTCAGACAGGCCCATGAAGATCATGACCTTGCAGCGCGGGTCGCAGGCGCCGGAAGTCCACCACTTGCGGCCGTTGATCACCCACTCGTCACCGTCACGTATGGCGGTAGCAGCCATGTTGGTGGCGTCCGAGGAGGCCACGTCCGGTTCGGTCATGGCAAACGCCGAGCGGATCTCGCCGCGCAGCAACGGCTCCAGCCACTGGCGTTTCTGTGCCTCGCTGCCATAGCGCACCAGCACTTCCATGTTGCCGGTGTCCGGCGCCGAGCAGTTGAACGGCTCCGGCCCGAGCAACGAGCGGCCCATGATCTCTGCAAGCGGTGCGTACTCCAGGTTGCTCAGGCCGGCGCCGTATTCCGACTCTGGCAAGAACAGGTTCCACAGCCCTTCGGCGCGGGCCTTGGCCTTGAGCTCCTCCATGATTGCAGTGGGCTGCCAGCGGTCACCCTCGGCGACCTGGCGCTCGAACACGGCTTCGGCAGGGTAGACATGGGCGTCCATGAACGCAGTGACACGCTCGCGCAGTGCCTGGACCTTGGGTGAGTAGGCGAAATCCATCAGGGCTACCTTCACAGTTCGGAGTACGTGGAGCAGAGCCTAGAGCAGCATTGCTCCATCCACCTAGTCTATTTTCCGCGTGTATAAACATTCATAACCGATATATGATCGACCGATAACTCCAACAAAGAGCGGCGCCCATGAACCTCAGCAAGGTCGACCTCAACCTGTTCATCGTGTTCGATGCGATCTACACCGAAGCCAACCTGACCCGCGCCGGGCAGATCGTCGGCATTACTCAGCCGGCAGTGTCCAATGCCCTGTCGCGTCTGCGCGAAACCTTCAATGACCCGCTGTTCGTGCGCACCGCGCAAGGCATGGTGCCCACACCCATGGCGCAGAACATCATCGGCCCGGTGCGCAACGCACTGGCGCTGCTGCGGACCTCGGTGCAGGAAAGCCGCACGTTCAATCCGCAGCAGGCCAACAAGACCTTCCGCATCAGCATGACCGACCTGACCGAAGCGGTCATCTTGCCGCCGCTGTTCCAGCGCCTGCGCCGTCTGGCGCCGGCGGTAATGATCGAGAGTTTCCTGTGCAAGCGCCGCGAGACCACCAAGGAGCTCGCGGCCGGCCGCCTGGACTTTGCCATCGACGCGCCACTGAACACCGACCCGCAGGTGCGCCACATCAAACTGATGCAGGACCGCTATGTCTGCGCCCTGCGCCAGGGCCACCCGCTGGCCGACAGCAAGCTGACCCTCGACAGCTACCTGGGCATGACCCATATCCATATTTCCAGCCGACGCAACGGCCTGGGTTACGTCGACCTGGCGCTGGGCAAGATGGGTGTGCAACGCAAGGTCGCCCTGCGTTCGCAACACTACCTCATGGCGTCGCAGGTGTTGCAGCAGACCGACATGGCCATGACGGTTCCCGAGCGCTTCGCCCGTCGCCATCAGTTGCGTTATCAGGCGCTGCCGGTGGAGGTGCCTGCACTGGAAACGCACCTGTACTGGCATGAAAGCACCGACCAGGACCCGGCCAACCGCTGGATGCGCGAACAGATCACCGAATTGTGCGAGCGCGTGGTGGCCGAGGAAGAGAAGGCGCTGGAGCCCGCCTGAAAAAGCTGGCGAGGGGCCATTTATGGCATCTCACCCAAAAAAGTAGAAAATTCCATGAAATATCTTAGACAGAGAATTTTTTTCTATAAGCATCGAGAATCGAACCAAAGGAAGTGAAAAATATCGCGCTGCTGGCGGGTACGCTTACGTCAATGATTGCCGATTTCACGGCCACTGACACGGACCCGCCTCAATGCCTAGCGCCCCACTCTACTTCGATTACGCCGCCACAACCCCGGTTGACGACCGGGTCATCGAAACCATGCTCGCCTGCCTGGGAAGCCAAGCCAACTTCGGCAATCCGGCCTCCAGCGGCCACGCCTACGGCCAAGCTGCACGTCACGCCGTAGAGCAGGCCCGCCAGCAAGTGGCCGAGTGCATCGGTGCGCAATCCGAGCATCTGGTGTGGACATCGGGGGCTACCGAGTCCAACAACCTGGCGCTCAAGGGTATTGCCCAAGGCATCGGCCAGCCCGGACACCTGATCACCAGCCAGCTGGAACACAAGGCCGTGCTTGACACCGTGGCCGAACTGGAACGCCAGGGCTGGGCCGTTACCCGCCTGGCAGCGGATGCCGCCGGCCTGATCCAGCCCGCAAGCGTACAGGCAGCGTTGCGTGCTGACACCCGCCTGGTATCGCTGATGGCGGTCAACAACGAACTGGGCACGGTCACCGATTTTGCCGCGATCGGCGAGCAGGTGCGTGCCCACGGTGCCCTGCTGCACGTGGATGCAGCGCAGGCCGTAGGCAAGCTGGCTATCGACCTGCATACAATGGCCGTGGACCTGATGTCTTTTTCGGCGCACAAGGTCTACGGGCCAAAAGGCATCGGTGCGCTGTATGTAGGGCCGCGCGCCCGCGCGCTGATGCGTGCGCAGATGCACGGCGGCGGCCATGAGCAAGGCCTGCGTTCTGGCACCCTGGCGACCCACCAGATCGCTGGCATGGGCAGCGCCTTTGCCTTGGCCGGCCAACCTGGCGACAGCGAACACCAGCGCCTCGAGCAACTGGCAAGACGCCTGCGCACAGGCCTGCTCGCCATGCCCGGCATTACCCTGAACGGCTGCGCCAAGCAACGCATTCCCCATACCTTGAACCTGTGCATCGACAGCAAGGGCTTCAACAGCACGGCGCTGGCCAGCGAATTGGCCTTGTCGACCACCTCGGCCTGCAACTCGGCGAGCAACGCTGCCTCGCATGTGCTGCTGGCACTGGGGCTGGATGAACGCCAGGCACGCAACAGTGTGCGCTTGAGCATCGGCCGTTTCAGCACCGAGGCTGACGTGGACAAGGCGCTCGAAGTGTTTGGCCGGGTGCTGGCGTCAGCATCGGCAGCACTGTGGTGACCACGCCCTAGAACAGGCGGCTGTCCGGCGTGAAATCCTCAACCAGGATTTTCGCGCTCTGCGCCTGCGGGTGCCGTGGGTTGAACAGGTAATTGGTTGTGCTGGGCATGATCGCGCTTGGCACCGGCAGCAGCAATGCCGAACAGTCATCCAGAAAGCGATTGCCCAACGTACGGGTCAACTCAGGCTGGGCGGACCAGCCGGGCTGCAAAGCGGGCAACTGCGCCTGGGAAACCGTGTCAGGCAGTTCGATGCGAAGCAAGCGCATGGTGGTAGGGAAATCCTCCGGGTCGATCTCCAGATGCACCAACACTTCCAGCATCGCCCCGGGAGGGCTGGTGGCGGCATACACCACCGGCCGACCCGCCTGGTGCCAGCGGCCGCTTACGCGCAAGCCCCCCGTACCGCTCAAGTCTGCATAGGCGCTGATTCGCCACAAAATCACAGGCCATAGCCCTCGGCAATCTGCAGCAGCATTTCTTCGACCTGAGTGGTGCCTTGCTGGGTGGTGAGCATCTGCATCGGCGTCAGCCCCGAGAAGCGTTCCTTGGGCTTGGACAGCCAGCGCTTGGCCTTGCCCGCTTCACCGAACACGGCCTCGGCCATGGCGGTGATGTGGGCCGAGCGGAACAACCGATCGCTCTCATCCACGGTCAGCGGTTGGTCACGCTCGATACGGGATTTGAGCGTGCGCAGCGGGATGATCTGGTCGCGCTCCACCGGCGTGAGCACACCGCGTTCGGTCAGTTTCACCAACCAGGTGGCGGCAAACCCATCGGTGATGCGGGTGTGAATTTCGAAGTCGCTGGCAAGCTCGGGAATGTCCAGCAGCGCCTGCAGGCGCGCCCGGTACTTGTGGTAACCGTTGTCGCGAAGCACTTCGGCAAGCATGGCACGCTCCATCTCGGCATTTGCCGACAAGTATGCGGTATATGCCGGGTCATTGCCAGTTTGCCGGGTCGGGCGGTCGAAGCCAGGGCTTTGCCAGGTTTACCGCCAGCATTGCCAGGGCCGCAGCGCGGCCCCGGAAACCTCACAGGAAGGTGAAGACTTGCGATGCCGGCAACCGCGACTTGTTCAGCCCGGCATTGAAGTCCGCCTCGCTGCGGTAACCCAGGCTCAGGATCACCACGCTGGTAAAGCCACGCTCACGCAAGCCCAGTTCGGCATCCAGTACCTTGCTGTCAAAGCCCTCGATCGGCGTGGCATCCAGCCCATGCGCCGCCGCCCCCAGCAAGGCAGTACCCAACGCCAGGTAGGTCTGCTTTTCCATCCAGTGCTGCACGTCCTTCTGGTCGAAGCGGTGCAGGTTGACGTAGTGACGTCGGCTCTGGTTTTGCCCGGCGCGCGCTTGCTCATCACGGAAACGGCCATCGGCAGCCTCTTGATCGAGCACGGCGTTCAGGTGTTCTTCAGTCATTTCGGTACGGGTGCAGAACACGATCACATGCGAGGCGTCGAGAAGCTTCTGCGTGTTGTAGGCATAACCCTCCGCCGTGCTCTTGGCCAGACGGGCCTTGCCTTCGGCCGTGTCGGCGACGATGAAATGCCAGGGCTGGGAATTGACCGACGACGGGCTGTGGCGCAGTTGTTCGAGCAGGGCGTCGACAGTGGCCTGGGGAATGCGGCGTGAGGCATCGTAAGCTTTGGTGGTGTAACGGCGCTTGGCCAGCGATACGGTATCCATGCGACAACTCCGGAATGAACAGTGGATGTGCCGCGCATCTTATCTTTCCAGCAAAAAAGAAAAAGCGGCACAATGTAACAACACTTTCATCCCTGGAATGAAAATGCTGCGAATCACCGACCTCGAACTGTTTGCCCGCAGCAGCGTGCTGGGGAGCTTCACTGCCGCCGCCCATGAAGCAGGCCTGCTGCCGGGCCAGGTGGCTGCCGCGATCAAACGCCTGGAACGCGACCTGGATGTACGCCTGTTCGCCCGTACCACCCGCAGCCTGCGCCTGACCGCCGAGGGCGAGCGCTACCTGCCAACCGCGCTGAATGTGCTGGAAAGCCTGCGCCAGGGCCATGAAGATCTGCATGGCAACCCCAATAGCCTGCGCGGCACCCTGCAGGTGTCGGCCCCTTCCGACATGGGCCGCAACATGCTGCTGCCCTGGCTCAGCGCTTTCCGCCGCGACCACCCGGCATTGCAACTGCGCTTCTTTCTGTCCGACCAGATGGCCGACCTCAACCGCGACCCTGTGGATGTGGCCATCCGCTATGGCCTCAATCAGGATGCCAACTACATCGCCCTGCCGCTGGCCGAATGGAACCGCCGAGTGCTGGTGGCCTCGCCCGACTACCTGGCCCGCCACGGCCGCCCACTCACCCCCGACGCGCTGCAGCAGCATGCCTGCCTGCTGTACATGCAGCACAGCCGGGTGTACGACAAGTGGCAGTTGGGTAATCGCACGGTGCAGGTGCGTGGGCCGCTGGTCAGTGACGATGCCGACGTCATCCGCCGCCTGGCCATCCAGGGGGAAGGTATCGTCTACAAGTCGTGGCTGGATGTCAGCGCCAATATTGCGGCCGGGGAACTGGAAATCGTCCTGCCCGAATTGCTCGGCGAGTCTACCCCGCTCACGTTGGTTTGCCCTCATCGCAAGCAACTCACGCCTGCCGTGACGCAATTGCACCTGTGGCTGCGCGAACGCTTCGAGGCCCTGCGCGCCCGGGCACTGACCAACGGCTGCACAATCGTTCCAGACTGAGCCGGGGGCGTTGCGCTAAGGTAGCGATTTACCCCACGGTACACGTCCATGAGCAACTGGATCGACTTCAAACAAGACGCCGACACCGGCATCGAGTCGGTCCGGGCGCATTTTGTCGGGCATGCCTATGACCCCCACTGGCACGACAGCTTCTTGGTCGGCGTGACCGAGCAGGGCGTGCAGCAGTTCAACTGCCGCCGGGTGCGCCACCGCAGCACGCCGGGGCAGGTGTTTTTACTCGAGCCTGGCGACATCCACGATGGCCTGGCGCCCACCGAAGAAGGCTTCACCTATTCGACGCTGTACCTGGAGCCCGCCTGGCTCGACCAACAGCTGCGCGCGCTGTACGAGCACGCGCCGGGCGACAGCCTGCCCAGCTTTGCCGACACCCTGTGCCATGACGAACGCCTGGCGCGGGCCACCGCCCTGGCCTTCAGGGCCGTGCATGGCCAGGACTTGCGCATCGTCAGGCAAACGGCCATGGACGATCTGCTGGCCTGCCTGACCCGCC